>Ga0210396_10000307_pt1 | contig 70660 bp, 58 predicted proteins | sample IncBWH17OmetaG_FD_155466 | JGI IMG/M metagenome (GOLD analysis project Ga0210396, IMG submission 155466) | Forest soil microbial communities from Barre Woods Harvard Forest LTER site, Petersham, Massachusetts, United States - Inc-BW-H-17-O ... | reverse complement strand
GGCGTATTCGCCGTGGGCGATGTTCGGTCGGGGAACGTAAAGCGAGTCGCTTCGGCCGTCGGCGAAGGTGCAATCGCCATTCATCTTGTCCACCGAGCGCTTGCTGAACTCTAGCAGCAGCCCACAAAGCGACACAAGTCCGGCGCGAGTCGCGTCTACCTCCATGATGATTCCCGCCGGGAATTCTCGATATGGCGACCAGCGGGCATAATGGAGGCGCAGCACAACAGCAATAGCGCCATTCGTTCGCGAAATCCGACAAACTCGGATGTGTCCAGGAACGGGGGTAAGTCCCGATCTCTGAGAACAGTATGCGGACCCATCAAAGTGTTCGCCTTATGGCTCGATGGACCACCATACCGTCGCAGCCGTCAGCATTATGGGTACATGCCTCGATGTGTTAGGCAGCCTCTACCTCGCCTACGATTTGTTGGGTGGACAGCACGGTCCGTTGAGACTGCTTACCCGCGCCGTCACGTACTCTATTGTCTTTGGAATCGGCTACGGCCTCGGCCTTGGTCTCCTCTTTGGTCTGGCCGCTGGAATTGCGACTGGCGTCACATTGTCAGTCGAATTCAATCGGGCAGCTCGTGGGGTCGATCATTATACGTTGGCTTGGGAAGGAGCGTTTTCCGCGATACGAGGAATTGGCTTCGGCGCGGGACTATATAGGATTCTAGGCTTGCGATTCGCAATCGCATTTGCCATTCTCATCACCGTCGGCCAGATATTGGCTTACTCGCGCGGGATGCGTCCTGCCATGGATTATGTAGCAGCTCGCAGTCCTCGGCTTACACGTCGTCAGTTCTGGGGAACGGTGGTCCGCACCTTTGGTTACATCGCCAGCGCCCTTATCTGTAGCGCCTTTATCCATCACGTGGATCACGCCTGGTCTTTTGCGATTCGGGTCGGCTTGGTGACAGGCATCGTCACGGGCATTGGGGCGACGGTCAATCCTTACATCGAATACTATGCTGACAATCTTCCCGAGCGACGCCTCGGTGCGTTCGGCATTGGGCTCATCCTCTGCGGTTTCGCATTGCAGTCTTTTCAGTATTGGCTGGCGCTATTTGATGTACACCTGACCTAGGGTAGCCGATGAACGTATGAGCGATCGAGGATTCCCAAAGCACCTTGACGGACAGCGTTTCTAGAACCCGGGTGCGCCTCAAGTCCGCGGGCTTCTTGATGTTCTTCGTTGGAAGTTGCGCGGTCGTCCAGAGCCATCGCCAGCATTCATCTCGGACGTTCAGCAGTCAACTCCGCCGCGGTGCACGCAGGGTGGCGAATTACGAATCACACCGGTGAACCACTCGACCGTCCTCATTCAGCAAGCCAAATTTAGCATTTTGACGGACCCAATTTGGTCGGAACGAGCCAGTCCTGGGTCCTGGTTAGGTCCGAGGCGCCGACGAAAACCCGCTAATAACATCACCGCGGGAGATTTCGGGCTGAACAAGCCGAGATCTCCCGTTCTCGTCGCTCGATACTTGTCGCGGTAGGGACGACCGTCGCTGATCGCCCCCGGCCGGTTGAGGTACTCCGCGTGGTCGTCATGCGACTTTTTCTCTCCGAGCGACGGATTCACCCTTGGCTCGCATTGATTTGACGAGGTCGGCCGACGACGCTCCTTCGAGCGACAATCCGTAGCCAACTTCTCGCACGATGCGCTCCTTCAGCGGTTGAATGAAGTGGATGCGTGTGTTGCGGCGCGTAACTTCCGGAGCCCTCAGGTACAGCTCGGCCAATTCCCGGGCACGGCTGAGCGCCTTGCCGTTCGGCACAACCTCGGCAACCACTCCCCATTCGCGTGCCGTAGCCGCAGGCAGCGGTTGTGGATTCAGCAGGAAGGCCTCCGCTCGTCCTGCTCCCGCGCGATAACTCCAGGTGGTGAAAATTCCGTCGCCGGGCGCAACGCCCTGGGAGAAGTGGGCCACATCCTCGAAAGTCGCGCTATCTGCCGCCACAATTACACTGGCAAGTAGCGCGTAGTCTGAATGCACGTGGGCACGTCCCTCGATTGCCGCGATGACTGGGACGCGTATGTTGGCAATGTTTTCCAAAGCCTGAACACCTTCATCGTGAACCTGGCTCCAGACGCCGGGATCGGCAGCATCGCCGAAGGAGGACCAATCGACATCCGTAATGAACTCCCCACCGGCGCCCGTAAGGATTACGATCTTGTTCGCGCGATCTTGCGAAATCCGGTAGAACCCATCGACAAATTCCGTGTGAGCTTGCGCTGTCATAATGCACGGCCCGCCGTTGGTGTGGACTTCAGCAACCAGCACGCCTGTGTCATCTCGTGTCAGCTTTAAGTTGTGATAAGCATTGAAATAGTCACTCTGAAATTGCATTGTATTCTCCCTTTCTGTGTTGCTCTGACTGCGTTGTTATTGCGAGGTTAGCACATTGCCTCAGGTGGCCAGAACGAGACCGCCTGCGGCACGGATGACCTCGCCGGTGATCCAGGCTGATTCGTCTGACGCCAGGAACACTGCCAGCGGGGCGATATCGGTGACGCGACCGAGCCGGCCGAGCGGCGTCTTCCCGGCCAGAGCGGCACCGGCGCCAGCCTCGAAAGTCCCCGCAGCTACATTGCCTTCGGTTTCGGTATGACCGGGAGCGATGGCGTTGACACGTATCTTGCGCGGCGCCAGTTCGAGCGCCAATCCCCTGGTCAGCGTTTCGATGGCGCCTTTCGTGGACCGATGATCGCCTGAGCGACGCGTTCGGCTCCTTCCCGGTCGGAGGAATAGTTCACGGCCACGTGCGCGCCCGCAGCTCCCAAGGCCGTCGCAATCCCACCGCCTATGCCTTTGGACGCGCCCGTCACTATTGCCACTTTATTAGACAGTCTGCTCATGACTCACCGTTGTCCTCGACCCGACTCCTCGTACCCACGAACCTCTATCATTGTGCGTCGCGTGTCTGGAAATCTCGATTTATGCTCCTCGTTTTGTACGCTCATGACTCGTCGGCGAGCGCTGGATAAACTTTGGCTTCGGTGGTGCGCACACCGAGTCAAACCAGCGACTGATGTACACCTCGGCGTGAGCTTCACCGCAGTAATGCCGAGCTCCGGCCGCGTTGGAGGTTTCAGAATTCCACTGGTATACCTGTGCTTTGGATGAAGGGCCTACGAAGAAGATTCACTGCGCCTTCTTCGAGACACGAGCCACCAACGCGTCCAATCTCGAAAGCAAAATCTTCAGGATGGGCGACTCGTTCGACTGTCTGTAGCCGAGAACCAGATCGACAGTCGGCGTATATCCCTTCAGAGGGCGACTCGTCACAGACGAAGGGGAGAAAGTTCTGTGTGTAGGCAGGTAACAGCCCTATGCCGCGCACCAACACTATTAAGGAAAGCCCTATGGTGACATTACGTCTTTCATGGACGACGCTATCCAGAGCCTAAATATCTCAGTGAGTTGCTCACTCACTCTAATCGGCTCCATACAGCCGTCGATAGGCACATTGACCAGAAGCTCGGACTAGGTAATCGTTACAGACCACATCGCGGCTATGAGACGTGGTTCAGGCGTAGTCGGCCCGAATCTGCGCACCGCTGGCTTCGCCACATTCGCCGATCCTTAAGGATGAACTGTGTTCGCGCAGATTCCGTTTGTTTACCGAAGTACTTGTTCAGGCGTTCGCGAAGCTGCAGCCGAACTCGCCATAGCCGTGCCTTCACCGCCGTCTGACTCAAGTTCAGCACTTCTGCTGTCTGAGCCGTTGAAAGACCTTCAATATCTCGCAGCACGAAGACCGTCCGCAAGATCGGCGCCAGCTCTTTTAGGACGCCGATTAGGATGTCTCGTAATTCAGACGCCCAGTAAAGTTGTTCAGGGTTGGGAGCCCAATCGACGACCTCCATTGGAAACATGTCTACATCTGCCTGACAATCCCCCTCTAGAGGCGATTCTCTTATCGCGCGCTGCTTCCGCAGCTTCATCAGCGACTGGTTCACTGTGATACGAAACAACCAGGTTGAGAATTGGGACTCCTCTCGGAATTGACCCAAGCTTTGGAAGGCCTTCAAGAAGGTCTCCTGAACTGCGTCCTGAGCATCTTCCGTGTTATGCGTGACGCTTTGAGCGATTCGAAGAAGTTTGAGATCGTATCTCTTTACGAGTTGCTCGAAAGCAGCAACATCCCCATTCTTGCTGGCATGGACAAGTTCCAGGTCATCGCTTGCCGCCGCCCTCACTGCGAGTTGTCCCGAGTCCGCTGTCATATTGTGGATGTCTCCACGATCCTAATGAACTCCACCGAGTACAGCCCCTCTTGCCGCGTTGCCTGCACGACATTCATGTAGGCCATGATTAAGACGTCTTGCAGGGACATTGCCTTATAACTGATGCACCACATCTTGTGCCGCCTTCTCTGACGCGTGTTGACATGTCACGCCCGACAATTGAGCGCGGCACCCCCGGCGCCAGTGCTTACCGAGTTGCTCCGCTCCCCGATAGCATTCCTACCGACAGTTCTGGCACGGTGTGGAGGAACTTCAGGTTGAGAACAATTGTCATCTGATTGCCTGTTGCGCGAGTGCATAGAACGCCGCTGTAATCTTCACCGACGGAAGCGGGCATGTGACAGTTGTCATCGCCCGTTGCCGCGATCAATGCTCCAGTGCATTGAGCTCCGCTATAGCCCTCTCCGACTGTAGATGGCGCGTGGCAGTCTCTGTTCTGTATCACGGACGGCCAGTTAGTCTCTTTTATCTTGTCTAGCAGTTCAGGGAAATCCTCATGGCTGACGCGGGCTGACCCAACAAGCTCCTTCACTCCTGTGTTCTGAAGCGCAGCTCGCGTCAGAGGTCCCTGTAAAAGTGCCGCGCTCACACTCGGGAATAAGAAGGTGATTTCGTGAGTTTCGTCGTGAATGACAGGATCACCGTACACTGCCCCGGCATAAGCTTCCGTCGGAACCTCTGTGACGGCGCGTTCCACACGAATCAATGTAAGATCTCCTATGACTTCAAACTTGCCATTCTCTGTCCTAAGAATGCGTGTGGACGTAAATGTCAGCAGGGCGTGATCGGTCGCGGCAGGAACGTAGCCGGGCGGTAAGGCGCCTTCAAGAGTAAGTGCGTGCCCCCAGTCCTCATCTGCCGGATAGATACTAAGATCGAAGACCGAGTTGTCCGGGACGTTTGCGTCCAGTTTCACCTTCCCGGTCACGCGACCTACCCCAGTGTTCACTGTAACCGAATGTGCTTTGGAACCCAGAAATAACCTGGCATTGGACGTACTAGAGTCCAGAGTCCAGGTATCGCCGGCGAATGCCAGCGAACTAATAAGGCAAGCCGCGAACGCGGACATTATAGCTCGATGTTTCATGTTGCTCCTCCTTCCATCCTTCGTGTGATCGATCTTGTGATCGATCTGAAGTAGTGCTCCATTCTTCTCTTATGCCCTTCGGCGTTACCGTGTATTTGCACTCTGTTAGTGTTAACAGCACCGAGAGTGATTTATTCCAGACCCGCAAGCATTTACTGCCAACGCCAACTCTACAGGCGTCACTTAGACTGATGAAGTAAAAGGCCGTCCTGGTGATTAGGACGGCCTTCGGTCTTCGAGAGTGTTCTTATTACCGGACCCGATGGACGCAGCCGGGTGTTATTTACCAGGACTCACATATCCATAATGAAGTTCACCAATTGTCATCACGAAGGCGCCAGTTGTGCGCACCTGAAAGTCGTTGGAGTGTCTTTCGACTCTCATTGCACCACGACCTTACCGGTCATCTTCGGGTGGATCGTGCAGTAGTAAGGATACGTTCCTGCCTTGGTGAAAGTGTAAGTGAACTTTTCGTCTGTATCCATTACCTTGGACTTGAACACTCCGTCCGTGCTCACCGCCGTATGGGGGATGTCATCGCTGTTTGTCCAGGTAACTGTCGCTCCGACCGGTACCGTGATCGTCTGCGGCCCAAATACGAAATTATCGATTTTCACCGCCGCGGTTGCCGCAGATGGCTGGTCATTCGCCGCCGCGCTCCGCGGTCCCGCGAAGATGAGCAACATCGCTATCATTACTGGCATCGCCAGACCTGCAATCCACATATGTTTCCGTGTCATTTCGTTTCACCCTTTCGAGATATGATTTGTGTCCGTGCGATTGCGCGCACTGTTCGTGCAAAAAAGTCCTACGCCCCAAGCGGGGAATCGACGACCGCGAGGCTCCGGCCGCTAACCAGATAGTTCACATCCGTAATCCCCAACACCTTCGACAACTGGTCGGCTGGCACCTTCATCGGCCCCGCCGACGGAGCGGTTCCGGGGGCAGGTTGAGGAAAGGCGGTTGACATCGCGGTGTGGAACGAAACCTTACCTTCGACCTTCTGCATGATCTGGTGAATATGGCCGTTTAGTACAGTCACGGACCCGAAACGCTTGACGTACGACAAAGCCTGTTCGCTATCGTCGGTTCCCCAGCCCCATTCGGGATAGATGGTCCACAGTGGAATGTGGGCAAAGAGCACAATGGGAGTGCTGGCGGAGCGGCCCTTAAGATCGTCCTCAAGCCACTCCAGTTGTTCGTGACCGAGCGACCCCATCCCGCCAGCTTTCAAATTGGCGACATTCACGAGACCGACGAAATGCACGCCCTTGTGATCGAAGCTGTAATACCCCGCGCCTTTTGTACCTTTGCCATAGCGCTCGAGAAATTGCTCGCCATTGTCGGAGAGCATGTCGTGTTCGCCCGGAACAAAGTAGATCTGTTTCGCGGACGCTCCTTTTAATGCCTGGTCCAGCGTATCGAACTCACTCGGCTTCGAAAGCTGACTCAGGTCACCAGTGTGAATGATGAAATCCGGCTTGTGAGGCATCGCATTGATCTTGTTGATTGCCACCTGCAAAGTAGCAGTGACGTCCGGATTAGCCGGCTTGTTAAAGCCTATGTGACTATCGCTGATCTGCACAAAGCTGAAACCCGCGCCTGCGCCAGCATCTTTGTCGCTGCTCCTGGCGAAAGCCCGAGACACCGGAATGCCACCGCTCATGGTCCAGACCAGACCCGTGCCCGCCCACGCCATGCACTTTAAGAACCCGCGACGGTCGACGCCATCGTTGTTGAGATCTTGCAAATTCTGATCGATAAAATCTTGCTTCTTGTCCGTCATTTGCCCTCCGTGGTTTGTAGCGCTCTGCGTTGATAACTGGTATGAGTTGCTTTTATTCCATTGTTTTATTCCGTCGGCACAGTTTCGCACTCGACTCGGTTAACTGGGTCCGCTCACGCCACTTAGAAATCCGCCAAGATGCCCCGTCAGCCCCACAATCAATACCGCGACCGCTTCGATCGGAAGACGGTAGTTTGGCAAGGATCGTTCTGGAACCCGGCGCACCCGCTGGTGGATCCAAAACACTATCCAGATCAACACAGTCGATGTGCATCCCAGAATCAGGTGCATCAGCAGGATCCCCTTTAGCTTCTGCCCCTCGAGCGCCCACTGCCACGCTGCCACGCCGGTCGCTATCACCGGCACCGTCGAAATCGCCGCTAACAGCAAATTGAAATACGCTGCGGCAGCCAGCGCATGATTCTTCGTCCACTGCGCCAGATAGTCGAACACCACCGCCGTGATGAACAGAGCGATTGGAAAATGGATCAGCACGACATGTTGCGCGTGCTTGGCCAGCAATACCGTCTTGAGATCGAAAGGATTCACCATCGCTCTGCTCCTGTGAAATTGAATCGATAGCGCACCGCGACGAAGGTGGCTTGACGACACCAGCCAGGTCGTAGCCCGTGCAGCAGGCTGGGCATCCTCAAGTGGCATTTCGCTCCTCCTGGGAATTGCAAAGAGAGCGCGCGCTTCTTCCGCACCAGCATTTCCTCGGTGACTCCAGTTCGCTCTGTGACTCGTGGTGTAGAACCGATCGTTGTCGGTTTTATTCCACGGCAAGTATTTATGAGTTATGGGGAATAAAACCGCCGTCCGGGTGTTTACTTCTGTGTGGGCACCGTAAACCAGCTTGCTGCCGAGTCATTTGAGCAACTGGCCATGCCTCACTTCGACCGCCTCTATAACTTTGCCTGCTGGCTGACCCACGACCGGCGGGAGGCCGAGGATCTTGTGCAGGAGACTTACGTCAAGGCACTTAAGGGGTTCCCCTCGTTCCAGCCGGGCACGAATTTTCGTGCCTGGATCTACAAGATCCTGCGGAATGCGTTTCTGACCTCCCGCACCGCGCTGAAGGCAACCGTTACCGTGCCGCTAGATCTCGAAAGGGAAGAGGAGATTCTGCCCGCGGTCAAGGAAACGCCAGAGAGTATCCTGCTGCAGCGTTCGGACGGGCAGTTCGTGCAGAAGGTTTTGGAGCAACTGCCCGTCGCCTATCGCGAGGTGCTGCTGCTGTGTGAAGTCGAAGAGATGTCGTATCAGGAAATCTCCGCCACGCTTGCCATCCCGATCGGCACGGTGATGTCGCGTTTATCGCGTGCCAGAAAAGCGTTACGCGGTGGCCTGCGTCCGCAGTTTCAAAAAGGATGAATCGAACGGTGAACTATGGTTTGTGAGTCATGGAAAACAAAACTCGACACCTACCTCGACGGTGAGCTTCCAGAGCAGGATATGCGCACCTTCGACGCTCATGTGCGCAGCTGCCCCTCTTGCTCGGCCGATGCCCTTTCCCGCGTGCAGATGAAGCGCACCATTCAAGCCGCCGGAAAACGTTTCGTTCCCAGTACTGATTTCCGGAAACGCATAGAGCGGAGCATTACGCCCAAACCGCGGCGCAGTTTCCAGCTGAGATGGATGTTAGCGGCGGCAACGGCCGTAATTCTCGTGGTCGGGGCGGTGACTTCAATCTATGTGGGATCCTGGTCAGGCAAGGACCAAGCCTCACGAAATCGCGTTTACAGCGAGATTGCCGACTTGCACGTGGCGACTCTAGCCAGCTCATCGCCGGTGGATGTGATCTCCACGGATCGGCACACGGTGAAGCCCTGGTTCCAGGGAAAAATCCCCTTTGCGTTCAATTTGCCAGAACTCCAAAACTCCGAGTTCTCTCTGCTTGGAGGTCGAATGACCTATCTCGACCAAACCCCGGGTGCGCATCTGATCTACGATGTGCGGAAGCATCACATTTCAGTGTTCGTGTTCCAGGAGCGGTCATTGTCATTGCAATTGCCAGCGAGGTTGGACGAGAATTCTCTCTCGCCGAAGCAACTGACGTTCAACATGGAAACATGGAGTCAGGGCGGCCTTCGCTATTTCGTTATTGGCGACGCGAGTGCCGCGGACATCGATAGTCTCGCGAAATTGTTTAAAGCCGCGTCATAGATTTGACAGTCGTCAGTCGGATGCCCCTTATTGAATCCGCACAATGGCTTAAGGCACAAACTTATATCCCAGACCGTGTACTGTGAGAAAGTGCGACGGCTGCGAAGGGTTGCTCTCCAGTTTCTGTCGTAGCCTCATCATGTGGTTGTCCACCGTCCGCGTGCAGGGGTAGTCCTGGTACCCCCAGACTTTGTCCAGAAGTTCATCACGCGAGATCACGCGCTTGGCGTTCCTTGTCAAGAACTCCAGAGTTTTGAATTCCTTTGCTGTGACTATGACCTTCTCGCCTCCACGAGTGATCTCAGCTTTGAGAAAATCCACGGTCACGTCCTCAAAAATATACACGTCTTCCAGACTGACTCGCGATGCACGCCTGATTAGCGCACGCAAGCGCGCAACCAGCTCCCTTGGGCTGAATGGTACGGTCACGTAATCGTCGGCAGCCATTTCCAGGAGAAGGACCTTGTCCGCAACACTTGAGTTCGCGCTGAGAATTACAAGTGGCAGGCCTGGAATCAATTGCGCAATTTTCTTGCAAAAATCGCGTCCCGAAGACCCTGGGCTCGGTAAATCGAGAACCACTGCGGCGGGTACACTCCGGCGAAGTACCTCCAGACCACGAACGGAGTCCGGGACGACAACGGCCTCATACCCTTCCGAGGAGAGAAGCCGCCGCAGAATCTTCCGCAAAGCGCCATCGTATTCGATGACTAGAATGCGATCCATCGGAGCTGGCCGCGGTCCAGAGATCGAAGTGTTCAAGGTTGCTGCTAAGGTAGCGGTTGCCATAAGCCTTTTCCTCCCCTGGTACGATCGCTGAGTACGAATCGCTGAGTACGATCGTTGACTACGCACGCTGATCGATTCACATCAGGTATCACAGCGCTCTTTCATCGCTTCATCGAAGACTTCTTCACTATGGATTGTCCCGCGAACTGCCCTCCGGGCCCTGGCCAGACGCGACATAACAGTTCCGATCGGGATCGACAATACCTCCGCAATCTCCTGGTACGACATTTCCTCCACGTCGCAAAGAAGCAAAGCCTCCCGGTAATGCACTGGCAGATCCTCAATGGCGCGCTGCATCAGTTCGGAGCTATAGCGATTCATTAAAATCGTTTCAGGAGTTTTCGTATCAACTGCCAGTTCGGGTCCGTCCTCCTCCACATTCATCGCAACCGTCATGCGCCGCTCGAGTTTTGAGCACGAACCAAGAAAGGTGTTCCTCAGAATTTGAAATATCCACGCCCGAAAATTGGTGCCCGGCTGAAACGATGCGAAGCCGCGCAAAGCCTTCAGATAGGTCTCTTGTACGAGATCCTCGGCGTCGTTGGAATTGCGCACCAACCAGCGCGCGAAGTTGTAGAGGGAGTCAAACAGAGGCATGGCCAACTCTTCGAATGTTGCGGACGGTCGATCGTCCCGTAGGGACGAAACCCCAAATCGGACTATCCCTTGCGAGCCAAGTCCAATACTCCTCATTTGCCGTCTCCTGAATCAGCTCGAACCCCGCTTGCGGCCCACTCTGACGCGCCTCTCGTCCGGCGTCAATTCACTAAGGACTTTTTCCACATATCCAATACATAGCCTTTTAAATAGTTGCTGGCTCAAGGGTTAGGCGCGCGTATATCCGGAGTCGAAGGGGTACTTGTCGAAGTGTTAGACTTCCGTGCGAAGCTCAAATGCGCTATGGAACCCCTGCAACCCACCTCCGTCGTGCGGTTCGGAACCTACGAGGTTTCACTGCAGTCTGGCGATTTGCGCAAAGCGGGTTTGAGAATCAAAGTGCAACAGCAGCCGATGAAACTTTTGGAGGTATTGCTGGAGCGTCCGGGGGAACTCGTGACCAGGGAGGAGTTGCGCACCCGAGTCTGGCCGAACGAAAGTTTCGGTGATTTCGATCAAGCTCTCAACATCGCCATCGGAAAGCTGCGGAGTGCGTTAGGGGACTCGGCTGAGAATCCGCGATTTATCGAGACTCTTCCAAAACGTGGCTATCGTTTCATTGCGGATGTGTCCGTCGTCGATACAGACACCCGCCCAAGTAGACCGGAACCCGTAGGCGGTGATCTGTCTGGTTCAAAGCGTGAAAGCTCAAAGCGTGAAAGTCCGGAGCCTGGAAGTTCAGAACGCGAGAGTCCAGAGCGCAAGGCAGAGCCCGAGCGTCGGGTCCAAGGCGCCGGGCTGACCCTTGTGCCCGTTGCGCCCAAACGCCAGCAGCGGGTTATCGCCGCCCTGGCGCTCGTTATACTTGTGACTCTGTCGATTCTCTCCCTCTGGCTATTTCGTTCGCGCGGCCCCGCGCCTACGGGCATCCGATCCCTGGCGGTACTTCCACTGGAAAACCTGTCTGGCGATGCTTCACAGAATTACTTCGCTGATGGCATGACGGATGAGTTGATCACCGACCTGGCGCAGATCAGCGCTTTGCGGGTGATTTCCCGCACCTCGGTAATGGCATATAAAGGAGCGCGCAAGCCTCTGCCCCAGATCGCTCGTGAGCTGAACGTCGACGCCGTAGTAGAAGGCACCGTGCTCCGGGCTGGCGAGCAGGTCCGCATCACCGCCCAGTTGATCGAGGCCTCCACCGACAAGCATTTATGGTCCCAGAGCTATGAAGGCGATCTCCGTGATACCTTGACCCTCCAGAAAAAAGTGGCGAGTGCGATAGCAGACCAAATCCGGATCAATTTGACTCCGCAGGAACAAGCTGCTCTGAAGAGCGTAAAGACGGTTAATCCCGAGGCCTACGAGTCCTATCTCAAAGGGCGCTACTTCTGGAATAAGCGAACGGGGGATGGTCTGAAGGTTGCCCTCGCTTACTTCAACCAGGCTATCGAAGAGGATCCGAAATATGCCCAGGCTTATTCTGGCTTAGCCGACACGTATGCTTTGTTGGGAGACTGGCAGTATGCAGTGATGACTCCCAGGGAGGCATTCCCCAAAGCCAAGGCGGAGGCGATCAAAGCTCTGGAATTGGACAGCTCGCTCGGCGAAGCCCACAACTCGCTGGCATTCGTCCTGGACGGCTTCGACTGGGATTTTGACTCTGCGGGGAAGGAATTCCAGCGGGCTATCGCGCTGAACCCAGGCTACGCAACCGCTCATCATTGGTATGCCTGGCACTTGAGTCTATTGGGTCGGTATGACGAAGCGATCGCGGAAATGAGAAAAGCGTCAAGCGTTGATCCGCTATCTCTTATCATTAACGCCGATTTGGCAGAGCTCCTCGTCCTTGCGCATTCTTATGACGAAGCCATACGACAAAGCGGCAAGACGATCGAAATGGATCCCAATTTTGCTCTCGCTCATAATCAACTCGGCCAGGCCTACCTCCAAAAACATATGTACGATCAAGCGATCGCGGAATTGCAAAAAGCAGTTCAGCTTTCTGAAGACAGCCCGATATCGATAGCTAATCTGGCTCGCGCTTACATCGCATCCGGCAAAAGGAGCGAAGCCGTAAAGCTCTTAGCCGTTCTGAAGAATCGCTCAAACTCCACCTACTCGAATGCCGCCGAAATTGCCATGATCTATGCCTCTCTCGGTGATGTGGATCAAGCCGTTACTTGGCTCGAAAAAGGCTACGAAGAGCGATTTAACCCCGGCGTCCTGCTGCGCCCGGGCTTCGATCCCCTCCGGTCGGATCCGCGCTTCCAGAACCTTGTGCACCGCATTGGCCTACCCGGGTGAGATACCTCACAACTCACAACCTGCTGGCCAGTTGCCTAATGGTGTGCTATTCGGCGGAAACAGCGTCCGCATGTTTGATTCTGTGCTGGGAGGCGGTGACTGGGCAGAGTTCTGAAGTTTGTACTCGGGGCGGTATTTTTCCCTCTTAGGAGGGAATTCTCCGCGGAGAAGGGTTAGCGCGAGACTGCACACTCTACCAAACCTTAAGTGACTATTGTTCGAATGGAGCGCAAGCGGACGCTTCGGCTAGCGCGTATATACTGGCAGCGATGTTGTGCCAAGGGTGAGCGCTGGCGCTACGCCCTCAAGCGACCAAGAAATAATCTTGCGGACTTTCCATTCTTGCCGGCAAGCCATTGGTGACGGCCACAAGTCACATGTTCCGCACATGCGACACCGGCTTTTCTTGCAGCAGAAGTTCCGTGGCCTGCACTCGCCGGTCGGAATGAAACCAGCGTTGCACCACGTTGTCGCAAAGAAAGTTGCCGAGTGCGAGCAGACTCATTCCCTGGTGGTGCACCATCCACGAACCGACGAGTTCATAACGGGCACCTCGGAAACGACTGCGCGCGCGGGTGTAGTCGGCCGCTTCGTAGAAGCCATAAGCGCTGAACCATCCCATGGCATCCATCTGGCGCAGGTTGGCGAGCGCGCCTTCGCGATCTACGTTCAGGGCCAGAAATGTCGAGTAGGGCGAAACGATCATCGGATCAGTGTCGCTCTTTTTCCGCGCCAGGCTCGGCACCCCGAATGCTTCGTAGTGATAGTCTCCCGCTTCATTGCGCCTCGCACATGCCGACTCGGAAATGCCCCAGAGGATTCCCTTGCTTTCCGCATATTCCTGTTGCGATCGCACCGCGGCCACGGCAGCCCGGTCTAGCAAAGTATTGGGATAGCTGCGCATCCAAATCGAAGGCATCAGGTATTCGAACATCGTTCCGGTCCACGAGAGCAAAACCGGGCGGCCGTTATCGCTGGTGAAGGGACGATCGAGCCGGAACCAGCAATCCTGAGGAATGTCTTCTTTCGCAATCGCAACAAAGACAGCCGTACGCGGCTCTGTCGCCAGCAAGTCGTAACAATAAGGTTGCAACTCTTCAGACTGCGCGTCGAATCCGACCGACAGCAACAAGCGCTGCTTGTCGAGCAGGAACGTGAAGTCCATGGCATTGGCAAGGTCGCGCGCCTGTGCACCGGCTTGCCGCAAATCCTGAATCAGACGCATGGCATTTTGCCGTGCATCCTTGAGCATGCTTCGAAGGCGCGCGGCGAGGAGTGCGTTGCCATTCTGAGCAGCCACGAACGTGTCGTTGAGGCGCGCCTCCTGTTCTACGATTACGTCTGGCAATTTCTGAAGCGGCACTTCGCCAATCGGGCGCGAACCTTCCGTCTTCGTTCTCAGTTCGGAAAAGTCGGGCAGCAGCCAGGGCACATATGCCTGCACCATGTCGCGGACGCTCTCCAACCGCAATCGCGTTTGTCCACGAAACCACGCAATGTCGGAGGAATCGGACTCGGTGCGAGACTTCTTTTCGTCCAGAATTTCAATGGGGAAATTGAGCAGCGGCGTCACCCAATTGTCATCGCGAAGCTGGGCTTCGCACCGCGACAGCACGCGCTTCGGAAGCGCCCGCAATTTCACGAGGGCGCGAAGATGATCAAGAAATCCCTCTGCGAGCTCCTTTGAAAGCAGCGGCCGGCGAATACGATCAAGGCATCCCTGCTGCAAGGTCCACAGCGAAGCGACCAGATTGCCGCTGTCCACCGAAGAGATGAAAAACGGCGGCTTCGGTTCGAGCGTGTGCGTGTCGTACCAATTCATCAAATGGCCGCGATATTTTGGAAGCCCGGTCATGGTAGCGAGAGTCTTCTGCGTCAGCTCCGACATTTCTTGAACCGTGATATACCCCAGTTCATTCGCCACCTGCCGCGCATTCAAAAGCAGACCAACATTAGTCGGAGAAATGCTGGCAGCAACTTTTCGAGGATTCTCGTGAAGATTGTCGGGCACGAGCCAGTTCTGTCCTGCGCTGGAGAACTCCGCAAAGTACCGCCAGATGTGTAGCGCAGACCTGCGCAAAAGCCGGATGTCCCTGTCCGCCGTCTCCGGCGTCGGACGGAGCGGACTGGCATTGAGCCAGACAGCGATAAGTTTGCTGCATGCCCAAAGTGCAAGAACCGGAGCCGCGGCCGGCAAGGATTGCGGGCGCACCAGCCAAATTATCAAGCCTATCCCAAAGGCAAATAATGGCATCCAGTCGATATATCGGTCGACCGGAGTGCGGCGGTCACCAAGTTCCGCTTGCGCAGCCGTTTCCCACTCGAGGAGGCGCTCGCGCGTCACCAGATGCCGGACGAGAGCGCGCACCACGGCATCCAGCGACAACAGCGTTTGATGCGCCAGCAGCGTCAGCGTCAGCAGCGCAGTAAAGTTGGTGGCGAAGAGGGTGCTTGCGGCTTCGCCTACAATTTGCGTCTGGTGCGCGACAACCGCGCGCGTCAGCCCGAACCCAAACTCGACCCACGCAGGAACAAACAAAATGCAAATCGTGGCGATTGTCCACAAAAACGGATGGCCCGTCACCAGCCAGCCGAAAAGAAGCAATATCAAAGTCGCGGGTTCGACCAGGCTGCGTCGCAGGTTGTCGAGAATTTTCCAGCGCGAAACCGTCGAGATCGGATTGGTAACGCGGCCTCCCGACTCATCAGGCACGCTATGCGTCAGCCATTGCACAATCTGCCAATCGCCGCGCAGCCAGCGGTGTTTCCGCTTATTGTAGGCGCTGTAGTGCGAGGGGTAATCCTCGATCACGACAATATCCGTGGCCAGCCCGGCTCGCGCGTAGGCGCCTTCGATGAGGTCATGGCTGAGCAGGGAATTTCGCGGGAAGCGGCGATTTAAAACTTGGAACATTGTGTCGACGTCGTAAATTCCCTTCCCTGTGAAGGTTCCCTCTCCATACAGATCCTGATACACGTCAGAAACCGCGCGGGTGTAGGGATCGAGGCCAGTCTCGCCTGCGAAAATGGCAGCCAGCCGTGAGCGCGCGGTGGATTGCACGCTGACGCCGACCCGTGGCTGCAAAATGCCGTATCCCGCAACCACGATATTTCTAGCCGGATCGATGATTGCCTGATTCAGAGGATGCGCCAGCGCTCCCACTAGCCGGTGCGCCGAGCCTCGCGGCAGTTCGGTATCGGAGTCGAGGGTAATGACAAAGCGAACTTTGGGCAGGATCGACAGATCTCCCACCTTGACCGGAAAACTATCGTATTGACCGCGCATCAGCTGATTCAAATCGAGCAGCTTGCCGCGCTTGCGTTCCCATCCCATCCATCCACCTTCGCGCGGATTGTAGACGCGATGACGATGGAGAAGAAAAAATGACCCCATCGTTTTTCCGGAATATCTTTCGTTGAGTTCGCTTATCAATTTTGAACACAACGCCACCAAAGAACTTTCTTCCGGCGCGGGTTGATCGGAATCGGGCAGGTCGGAGACGATGGCGAAATGAAGATTGCGATCATGGTTGCCAAGAAAACGCACCTCGAGATTTTCCACCAGGCCCTGCACCTGTTTTTCATTTAGTAGAAGCGTGGGGATCGCAACCATGGTCGTGCAATCGTTTGGAATGCCTTCGGAGAAATCAAGTTTTGGCAAGGCCTCGACTGGCATCAGATTGGTGGTCAGATAATTCATCAACTGAACCGCCGCCTGAGAAGCGGGCAGCAACAAAACCAGCAGCGACAGGAGAACAAGCAGCGGTGAAGTGGTGGCCGTAGTCAGCAGCCACACCCCTCCTGTCATGATGATCAGCGTGAGCACGGCAACGCCGAGGACCAGGAAGTCGTCGGGATGCGTTCGCAAAAATACTCGCAGGCGTTCGCCAAAGGTAGGATTAAATCCGACCTGCTGGCGCAGAACCGTCTCGCCTTCGCTCACCAGGTAGTAGCCTATGTGGGATTCCCGCTGCGCCATGCGCGGGTCGTCGTACTTTCGAGAGTGGGCCTGCCGCGCCAGCGAAAGCGCTTTTTTCGCTACCTCCAGCTCAGACCGATCGCTGCGACGCGCAATTTTTGCCACCCTTTCGCGATAAACGTTACGGCTCTCAATGTCCATCGCGACATACGCGCCAACAGGATCCTCGCGAAGAATCGGGTCGAAGGGAATGAGCGTCTCCAGCTCTTCCTTCCACGAAGTTTGCGTTACATGCCTTAGAGTCCGTATGCACGTGGTAACGCGCTTCGCGGGCTGACTCGTCGGATCATTAATTAGAGCGCTGCCGCGCGCCGCGATTTCTTCGAGCACAACCAGCTTTACCGCCGGCACCAGGGCGCCGATCTCGTGAAACTCCAGAGGAGTAGTCTCTTCAAAGGCCAGGCAGAATGCGGTGAAGTTGATTTTGCTGAAGCTCTCGTCTGCTTCATCGAGATAAGCCTGAGCAATCGCCAGCACGCGTGGTAGAACCTGGCCCTTGCTGATGACATGCGGAAGGGTTGTTAGCGGCCCGAGCTCGGTCGCCAGTTGACGGGTCACGGAGGAAAGCTGCTGCGCATTGTCGCGGAGCCAGAGGAGATCCTCCGACTTCGGAGCCTGCGAATAGGCAGCATCCACGCTTTCGAATATGGTGTCAAAGTCTTCGGCGAGTTTTTCGCAGCGTTTTGCGAAAGTGTCGGAGGAGGTTGTTCCAGGCAGCCAAATCAGTTTCGCGGCCAGTTCCGCGGCCTGAGCGCGCACCGCCCGCGCTTCCGCGCCGTTGCTGAAGGCCGAGTGCTGCCGCTCGTCTTCGCCAATTCCTGTTCCAATTGCAAGGCTGCGGTCGGCTTGAGTGTGAGAACTCATTTAATTACAACCATCCTTACTTTGATTCTTCGGCTTCGATTCGGCCTCGATCATGCATCCTCAATCGCTGTCGCTAGCGGTAACTTGCCGCCTGCAGCTCAAACATTTCCGCATAGCGACCGCCGAGATGCGTCAGCGCGTCGTGATTTCCCTCTTCGGCAATTCGTCCGTTCTCAAGCACCACAATTCGGTCCGCCATCCGCACGGTCGAGAATCGGTGCGAAATAAATAGCGCCATCTTTCCCGTGGTCAGCTCAGCGAAACGCTGAAAGACTTCGTACTCGCTTCGCGCGTCGAGCGCTGAAGTGGGCTCGTCGAGAATCAATACCTGGGCGTCGCGCAGATACGCTCGCGCCAGAGCAACTTTTTGCCATTCGCCGCCAGAGAGATCGACTCCGCCATCAAAGCGCCGGCCCAACATTTGCTCGTATCCCGACGCAAGTTTTCCCACTACGTGGTCAGCCATGCTTTTCTGAGCAGAGTGCTGGAGTAATTCCAGGTTGTCGATTAACTCGATGCGACCAACGGCAATGTTTTCGCGCGCCGTCATCTCGTAGCGCATATAGTCTTGAAAGATGACGCCAATTTCGCGATACAAATCTTCGAGGTTGTACTCACGCAGATCCACTCCATCCAGCAAAACCAGTCCTTCAAAGGGATCGTAGAGCCGAGTCAGCAGCTTGACGATCGTCGTCTTGCCTTCGCCGTTTTCGCCGATCAGCGCTACTCGCTCGCCAGGATGCAAATGAAAATTTAGTTTGTTCAGGACAAGGCGCGAACTTCCCGGGTAGCGAAACGAAACATTGCGAAATTCAAATCCATGACGGATTGGCCGCGGCGCCAGCAAAGCGTTGGGCTTCGACTGAATCGTCGGCCGCATCTCAAAAAACGCGATCAGATCGGTCAGGAACAAAGCCTGATCGGCGATCGTCGAGAGGGTTGAAAAAGTCTGTTGCAGATTAGAACTGGCCTCGCGAATAGCATTCGCCAGCAGAGTGAGCGTGCCGAAGCTGAAGACGCCTGTGACCGTCCTCCAAACCGCGAACACGTAAGCCGTATAATAGCCGGCCGTGCCGATCGCCGAGAGCAAGGCACCCATCACCACCTTGCGGCGAGCCAAGGCCACGTCTTCTTCATAGACCTGTGTGGAGAGTACTTTGAATCTCGACGTCAAGAAATCTCTAAGGCCGAAAAGCTTTAATTCCTTGGCTGCCTCTTTGCTCCCGCCGAGAATACGCAGGTAGTCGAGCTGGCGCCGGATGGGAGTCTGGCGAAAGTTCTTGGCGTATCCCAGGAAGGCAAAGTGCGTTTCTCCGACAAAAGCTGGAATCACTCCGACGATCAGCATGAGCAAAAGCCACGGCGAAAACACCATGATCGAAATCGAGAGCGTAATCGTCGTTATGACCTGCTGGATGAGGCGCCCGATGGCCTGGATCATGTAAAGCCGATCCGTAGCCTGCACCCGCGCGCGCTCCAGCCGGTCGTAGAAAACCGGATCTTCGTAGGCGAGAAGATCGAGCGAGGCGGCGTGCTCCATGACGCGAACGCTGACGTGGTGCATGTATTTGCCCGCGAGCAGCGCATCCAGATAGTCGATCACCCGCCCGAGGATGCTGGTTGCCACGGCCAGTCCAAACTCCACGCCCACCAGCCACCACAGTCTGGTTCCCATCGGTTGATGAGTGGTGAGGATGCGATAGATCGTGTCGATGATGAGTTTTGAAACCCAGAACAGGGCTGGCGGAAGCAGCGACGCGACCACTCGCGAGATCAGGCCCAGTACAACGACCGTGCGGCCGGACTCCCAGACAAAGCGCAACACAGCCGGAACGTTTCGGAGAGCTGTGACTCGCTCCCGCCATCCGTTATGGAACTCAGGATTTGCGCTCATGATTGCGTCGTGACTGAATCAAATACGGTCAAAGAGCCATCGCCCGCCAGAGGGAACGGCCGGCACTCAATGCTACCTAAATGTAAGTCGAAGCGGCGCTACTCGAGTGTCGCGAGGCACTTCCAGGCAAGCCCAAGAAAGCTTAAACGATTCTTCGATGAAGAAAAAGCCCCCGGGGTTGGGCGAAGATGAAAACAAGCAGAAAGGCCGGCAACGTCCGTGAGATAGCCTGAGGGCCGATGACGGACTCCTGGCTACAGGAGACCGTCATTGCGAAGCATCGGAAGACGATGCAGGCTCTTACGGTCCGACGGTGCTGGTCAGCTTGTTGTTCGTGCCCATGATGACGCAGACGACCTGGCCCGTTCCGAGAGGCACGCACGCGGGCGAGCCTATGCCAGCGCCGCCAACCAAAGTAAAACCAGACCAGCTCGATCCGTTATAGACATTGGCATAAAACGCATCGTCGTCGGTACTGATGCCGAAGGCTCCGCAAACCAGCTCGTTCGCACTTTGCGTAGTGCAACCGGCGTTGGTATTAACCACTCCGCCAATGCCGCCGTAGCTGGTCCAGTCGCCCACAGTCCAGGCCCCACCGTTGAAACGGGAGCCGTAGATGCCCGAGGTGTAGCTGAGGGCAAAGCACACCACATTCCCGCTCGAGTTCATCGATGTACAATTGGGCACCCCGGAGGCGATTCCGCCGATGTTGAGAAAACTTTCCCAAGCGCCGGCCGTGAAACGATTCACCAGGGTGGCGTAACCGGTAGTAAATACCCCGCAAATCACCCCGCTGTTGTTGTCGGTCGTGCAGCTAGGAGCGCTTAGCGCGGTGGTTGTGAGGTTCGCGAACGCGCTCCAGGTGGTGCCATTGTAAAGCGACCACGCCAAACCGCCAGAGGAGTTCCGCGCCACGCAGAGCACTTGACCCGCTACGAGTTCGGCGCAACTGGGAGCCGAATACAGCGTCGCCTTTATTTTTAGCGGCTTGCCCCATACTCCGGCTGTAAGTTCCGCAACCTGCAAGTTGCCATTGGTTGCGGTCGCCGCGCAGAAGACGTTGCCGTTTCCATCGCTTGTACAGCTCGGGTCGGAACTGACAGCGCCCGCCAGATTCTTCCACGTTCCCCACTTAGTTCCGTTGAATTCGTTGACCATGACGGCGGAGGTGCCGCTGCGCACGGCACAGGCGACGTTTCCGGTCGAGACGGGAGCGCAAGACGGATTGCCAAAACCGCTGGCAGTGCCGGTCGAAATGAAACTTCCCCAACTGGCCCAGGAGAGTGGGACGAGCCCGAGGCAGATAGAAAAAAGCATGAGGCGAACGACAATTGATTTCATGGATATCCTCCAGATCGTTGGGAACAGTTCGACTAACCGAGGGGTTGCCGCCACACGACAGCCCTGAAATTTTATCGCTGTTTTCGAGCGGGGAAGGGACCAACTACTTGCACGGAGTTTACCATGAATCTCGCTTTCGGCTAAAGGCAAAGCCATCCGCGGTGAAGCTAACCGGCTTGATATTTGTGAAAGCCGGCGCGCTCCATACCGCGCCGGGCTTCCGGGGTCTTCATGAATGTTTGCCAGACGAACCCGCTGCGCAGATTCTCGGCCATCAGTAAGATGATGCCCGTGTCAATCCCGATCACATCGGTGTCATACCAGTTGTTGAGAGGATTGAATGCGTTGACGAATCCATATTTATTCCAGGCCGCAGGATATCGGCTTCGAATTGTTTTTAATACGCGAATGGTGGCTGCCGGGAGGAACGGCAAGGACCCGCCAGCGGCGCTCGGAACAACCGAGCCGTCAATCGGTCCGGTTGCAGGAGGTCCGCCCCACGCCACATAACCATGCTGCGAGTCGGAAGCGTTGATTCCCCATAAATCGTCGCTGTAATCTGGAAACTGCTTGCCCAGCTCTATACAAAAACGCCGATGAACTTCCGTGGCCGTGACGGAATTTTGAAAATAGTCGGCGTATTTGTCGCGCTTGCCGCGAAAATCGAACCATGCCTGCGAAAATTGATGCACAAAAAGCGGCGCAAACGACCCGATATACCGCATGCCGTCATATTCAAACGTCAAACGCTTCCAGGCATTCCAGGTTTCCGCTTTCAGCGGATAGGCCGATGAACCCATGCCGAGCAGATACATCATCATCAGTTCGCTGTAATAGTCCCAGCGCGAAGAAAGAAATCCAACTTCCGGCGTCCAGCCATGGGTTAGGAGCGAGGTGTCTTCGGAGAGCCAGGTCCAATCGACGCGATTGAAAATCAGATTCGCCAGTTCCGCGACTCCGGGATGACGGAAGTGCTCCCGGCAAGTAAGAATGCCGCAGAGCAGAATCGCCGTATCCACAGATGAGACCTCGGAATCGAACATGCGTTCTCCGGTTTCCGGATTGGCGAAGTGGTAGAAAAATCCGCGATGGTTCGGCAGCTTCTTCCACAAAAAGCGTAGAGTTGCGAAGACGCGCTCCAACGCATCGTCGTTCGGGATGAAACCCCTCTGTTCGCCGATGCAGAGCGCCGTAAGCCCAAAACCCGTCGCGGCAATGCTGGATGCACCCTTCTGATCGTTCATATCGTCGCTGTGAACGTTGCAGCGGTCCTTGACCATCCCCGTTTTCGGGTTTCCCTGCTCCCAGAAAAAAAGGAAACTGGCCTGCTCCACCTCGTTTAGAAATTGATCGTCTTCGGAGGACAGAGTCGAGGCTGCGGCCGGGTCGCTGGCAGCTTTGGGAGGCTGCACGTTCGCGGGCAATGCCGGCAGGTACTTGCAAAACGGAAGAGAGAGACCTGTCCCGAGAACCTGGCGCAGAACCTGCCGCCGCGAAAGTAGAGGTTTCGAATCAGTCATGCGTTGGCGTTTTGTTCAGCATAGTCATGAAAATTATAAGAATCTACCTCCACCTGATACACACCCAGAACCTACGGCGACCTTTCGAATTGAGACCCCGCAAAGAACCCTAAATGCCAGGGCAGACTAGACTGTTCACCCTAGTCCATCATCATATTAGTATTATCGATGTTCGTGCACATGACTCGGACCCACAAAATCGAAAGCTGGATAGCGGTGCTGGTTCTCATCGCGCTCGCCGTCAGCGCCGGGCTGATTTACTGGCAGAAGCAGAAAGCGATTTCCCTGCGCGGCGCGATCCTGGTGGACGATTCAGATCCGCGAAAACAGCAACCGATTGGCGGCGTCAGCGTTTCCGCTGGCGATCTCGCCGCCTCCGACGCGAAATCCGATTCTTCTGGATTTTTTCTGCTCCGGCTGCGCAAGCCGGTTCGCAAAGGTCATCCCGTCGTTCTTTCCTTTAGCGCGCCACAATACCAACCGCTGGTTGTGAACGACATCGTTGCCAACAAACTCTACGTCGTCCATCTCGTTCCGCTCTCCAGCAGTCCGGCACCCAAGAGTCAGCCGCAAACGAAGGTTGCTAGCATCCGTGTGCGTTATACGGTGAAGGGCACGACCGATCTCAACGTAGGCAGCGCGGTGAAAACTTTCGAGGTCGAGAACAAGGGCAATGTGCCCTGCAAGGGCAATCGGCCCTGCTCACCCGACGGCAAATGGAAAGCAGCTGTCGGTTCGGCGACCTTGGATGCCGGCGTTGGCAGCGAATTTCGTGATGCCCGCGCCTCCTGCATCGCCGGCCCCTGCCCCTTCACTAAAATTGAAACCGATCACTTCTCGCAAGGGGGACAGGTCATCACCGTCGCGGCTCGTGACTGGTCAGACACTGCTACCTTTCTTTTGGAGGCCGAGGTCTTTCGGCACATGATGACACAAAGCGAACGCTGGTCTTATCCCGTGATCTTTGGAGAGAGCCTGTCGTTCACGCTGCCCGCCACCGCCGAAAGCGTAAGCATCGAGGCAGAACTCGGCGGCCAGACCATCATCTTTCCCTTGGGACCGTCACTTTTTTTGAGTTGGGCGAGTTGCGATGCGGGAGTCAATCCCGATAAGGGGCGCGTCTATCGATGCACTCCGAAACCCGGTTATCGCTTCCAATAACTCACTTGATAAATCGCCTGCGGTTCCCGCTGCAAAAGAGGACTGGTTCGAGCCACCGTAATCGATGGCGGTGAGCCAAACCAGTCCTTCCAGGAGTGAACTCGATCTACAATTTCCAGCCGATCCGCGCCTAGAGGCCGCGGCCCAGCATGTAGTTATTTGCGCGCATGAACCAGCCTGCCTCGGCGTTATAAAACGGCCACGGGAAGCCGGAATTCACATATTGGCTTTGGACGGTGTTGATATAAGTCGCGACCCGAGCCTGGTCGCCCATGGCCGCGGCGCCGTCGACCACTAGGCACCAGGGGAATGGGTCCTGCGAATTAAACGATAGCTTGGGCCAGCCCGGCCAAGCCGCATTCAATGCCGCATACGCTTGCTGCGCGCGCGGGTCGGAGGATTTCACTACACCCATCAGCACAGGAAAGACCTGCGAACTGGCATCCGCATACCAGGTGCCCATGTTGGGCGCGATGAATTGGCCGTACCAATTCTTGTAAACCGCCCAATTGCCATTCATCCACATACTCAAAATACCGTTTTGCATGGAGGTAGCAGCGGTAGCGTAGTAAGTCGACTTGGCGGAATCGCCAAGGGCGCTGAAGAGCGACGAGAGATCGCTGAGTCCGCGGTAGCCTTCGCAATTATCCATCAAATACTTGATCTCATAATCAGGCCTGGCCCAGGTGAGGCCATCGCTCTGCTGCGTCTGGATCAACACGCCACCAATCACATCGAGCTGGTAGGAGATGCTCGAGATGTATGACCGCGCATTTGCATCCCCGCTCTTCCACGCATTCCACGCCAAGGTGAGGAATGTGGCGGCGTAAGAGTCGGTCGAGTCGGCAGTGTAGGTCGGCGTCTCCACTCCATTGGCGACGGTGTAGTCGTACATGGTGCCGTAGAGGCCCCACTTATCCGGCCAGTTGAGGTGGCTGACGTACCAGTTCATCCAAGCGACCACTTCGGGCATCCGATTCGGATCTTTGGTCATGCCGATGGCGCCGATGTTGGCGAAGTAGGGTTCGATCTGCCCCGGGACATAGAGGATCGCTCCATCCGGCTGCGAAAACTGCGACACCCACTGCGAAGTCGCATTGAAATTCTCCCGATACGGTCCGGCGGAGCCCACCGTGATCTTCATGGTCTTGAGATAAACCGCGCCAGTATTGTCCCAGGCCTGCACGTTGATGTGGTGCGCGCCCGTGCCCAAGGATAATGCGGTGTTGATGCTCGCGGCGTCAACTGTATAGGCGTCCTGGCTGTCTACGTAGATGCGCATGGCATCGATCACCCGTCCGGCGGGGGCAGTGGCGGAGGCCGCGAATTGCACCGGCGAGGCGACTGCTGCGCCCGCAGACGGAGACGCGATGTGGACCCCGACACTTGCACTTAATTTAGCGCTCTGGCCAAGAGCCACCGTCACCAGGATTGCTGCGACCGCAACCCGGCGAAACAGATGGAGTGACAGCTTGCCCTGGCGGGCCGCTGACATACGGGCGGAATTCGAGGAATCGGCACAAAAATTGGCCGGAAGCGGACGGAACCTGAGATTTTGCAAAACGAACCTCCATTGCGTATCAGGGATTACCCTTAAGAGAAAAGGCTGGTACGTCGGCGCACTCAGGTTTTCTACAGGGTGTAGACGCCTAAAATACAGGACTTTCTGTATTGACACAGAATAGGAAGTTCATCGGGGATTACGGAAGTTTTGCGAGGGAATTGGGCTAAGAACTACGGTTCAAAACGGGACAACCGGCGGCGCTCCAGAGCGCCGGTTTTTATGCTGGCTTTTGTATCACGGAAATAGCGTTGTCGGAATGAACCTGGCGAATAGGAAGTTCACGCGACCTGGATTAGCTAAAGAAGGTTGAGCGGAGCAGACTCAGGAAGAGGCATTGCGAGACAGATGAACGCGAACGATCGAGGTTAAACCACGAGCAGGTTTCGCCCTCTCCAACTCATTCCCCACGAGTAAAAGCCAATAAAAACAAGGATATCGAGGAATGGGCCCAGGACGAAGTAGAGAACCGGCATAAAGAGGACTGACCCGTGCAGCAAATACACGTGCAGCATATATTGCTGGGGCACAAAGATAGCGAGGTGAGCCATCGTCACCAAGGTCAGAAAAATCTTTTGGGCAAGGGTGAAATCAAGTAGATAGAAAGTAAAGCCATAGAGCACCGGAATCAGCCCGATGAGAACGCAACTGAAGACCAGCATGCTCACGGTATAACCGGGCAGGTCGTGAGGAAAGCGAGCCGAGGCTATGGCGAAATATCCGAGCGCGGTGGCTTGGAGCAGGCAAAGACCGCGCAGCAGGTAAGCCCAGGGCAAAGCTTCTTCCGCCAAAAGAAAACTGGCCCCAAACGACAGAATGGTCACGCCGGTGGTAATCCACCAGGCCTCACCGCTTGCCGGTCCTGCGGACAGGCCGAAGCACGGCAGCGCAAAATGAATATGGCTACCCCATCCCTGGGGGACCAGAATGACGTCGCTCTTAAGCCCGAGTTGGTTTCCCCAGAACGCGAGGATGTGTCCCCAGAAGCGCCCCACGGTTGGCAGGACGGCGATCCATGCGGCGGCTCCCGCGAATGCGAGAACCACGCTCTCCACAATTTGTCGTGGGCCAAGCCGGAGGCGGACGAACGCCCGATGCGGCGTGATCAGGCCTCCACGCCAGCCCTTATGGCGCATGGCCTCAAGCACCGGCGGCAGCCGCTTCACTTCCTCGCGCTCTTGACCGTGCAGCTTAGAAATCGAGGAAGACACCGATGGTTCCTCCGATACGGTGGTACGCCGGCTCCTGATGCTGTTCAACGTTGAAGTTCAGCCCCCAGTTCGGGCCGATCCATTGCCGCCACGTGCCCGACACGGTGTGCTCGGGAAAGTCTTCCGCCACACTAAAAGCCGGCACGAAAGACGTGGGCGGCGCCAGGACTTCATAGCCCTCGCGCCCCCACTCGTAGCGCAGGGACAAAAAGTGTTCTTTCTGGTGTCCCCATGTGCCCGCCACATATTGCGTGCGGGCGAGAATGTCTCCCGGGTTGGCGTGCGTCCACATGAAGCCGCCCTGGAGCACGAGCGGATGTTGGAAGTAATATGCGGCTCCGACTTGGCCGCGCACGTCATCGTTGATGGTTTTGCTTTGATCAAAACCAGCACCGGCAGTGACTACTAGTTGTCGACGACGAAGTAACTTGCGATTGATGAGTCCGGTGGTCTGAAACTTATTCAGAAAAAAGCCTCCGACGCTGCCGCCTATCGAACCTTCGGCAAACCAGTTCTCCGACAAGGTGCGCACCAGGTCGAGATTGCCGAACCACCCGCTATCGCCGAATCTGCCCTCGCGAGTGATTTCTCCCGTCAACGTATTGCGGCCGCCCGAGACTACTCCTCGCATATAGAAGTCATTCCAATCGGCGTAGCCATCGGTAAGAGAGCTATGGCTGCCGCCCACCTCGATATAGCCCGGGCCTTCCAAGCCCAAAGTGAGTGCGCCCAACCCTGGCAGGCTTGAACCGGGGGCGGCGGTGGTATTCGAGCTGGCTTGCGCGCCGGCCAAGGCGCACCACAGGAAGCACGCGAAGAGAATCAGCGCTTGCTTCATCGCTTCGCCTCAACGGCTTCGGCGCGCGATCGCGAGGGGTCGCGACGCAAGTTGAATTCGATATTGAGCAGGCGGCTATCGCCCGCGGTAACAAAAATCATTCCGTCCTCCATTCGAAGTGTTGCCTTGCCCTCCACAACCCGCGCATCTCCGTAATACTCCTGCGGAAAAATCCAGGTTTGATGCGCGAGCGACTTTGTACTGGAAGCGCTTAGCGTGACCTTGCCCGGCGAGCCGCGCAAGAGCGTCCACTGGACGGTTTCGCGCTGATTGAGAAATCCCGACAGCGCTGTCATCGTGTACCAGCGGAAGCGGCCTTCTTTCTCCAAGACGTCGGCGTTGTCGAGCCAATCGCGAAGCGTGCCGAAAAAGCGCTCAGCTCCATAAGGATGCGTATACAAGAGGCGAGCCGCGTGCTCATGCACCGCGAAATCCGTCACTGCCAGCAGCCACTCGCGCACCTCGCCAATGGGCACGTCGTCAAAGCCCATCTCTTCCAGACTCGCCTCCTTGCCCATGTGAAGGATCGGAAAGCCCCAGATGCCCGGGCCATCGCGGGTTGCGTCGCGATAAACGCGCGTCGGCCCGAGGCCGGCGTCGCCGGTAAAGTAGTAGGCGACAAAGCCGTTTTTTTCCAGCCAGCGCGTGACCCATTCCGGCTGATTGCCAAGCGGCGCGGAGTATTCCGTAATGCGCTTGCCGGAAATATGTTCCAGCGCATCCTTGTTCATCTCCAGATATTTCTGAAATTCGTCCCCATTGGTGTCGCCGATGTGATCGCCAAAATAGTTATGGATCCAGCCGCCGTGACTGCCGATCTCCTGACCGTGCGCCATCAGGTAGCGGATCCACTTTTGGGTCTCCGGATCGTGCGCAACGTCGAGCCCCTTGTGGTCGCCAAAGGCATCGACGTCGGGCCCGGCAGTGATGTGAATGGAGAATTGACCCCGGTCGAAGATCCCCTCATCGGCTAGTATTTTGAGCGGCTTCAATGAAGAGTGCGCATCGACGTGCCAGTTGAATATCAATCCGCCTACGCCGTCCGGAACCGATGCCAGATAAGGCAGCCCGAGCATATGAACACCAAAGAAATGCAGAAAAGAATGCAGCAGCAATCCATCCGTGCGTGATGCCAGATATCCGAGCGGCAGGTTCACAAACAGCACTTGCCCTTGTTCTTCCTGCCGGTATCCCGCAGCCAGCGCTCGTTTCGACTTCAGCAGTACCTCGCCATCAAAATTCCCCGCCGTGCGAAAGACGGGATAGTCGACATCGCCATACTGATAAGCAGCAAATGCATAACGACTGGTCGCGGCATCGCGCTCAGCAACCGGGCGCCAGCGCGCGAGTTTGCCGCCATCGCCAGCAACCGGAACCGAGCTTCCCGGCGGAATGCCGAGCTCCTGCATGGCAGCGGCCGTCCCGGTTACTTGCGCCGGCTCCATAGTCTTCGTGTCATAAAGGTCGTAAAGTGCGTAGCGCACGCCCACGAGCCCCGAGAGCCGCGAATCGCCCGGAGGGAAGCGCCCGTTCAGATCCCACGTGCATGCGTCATAAACCACCATGAGATTTCCACCCGCCCGCACGTAGCGATAAAGCTCGCCGATCAGCACATCATTCGCAGAGCGATGGAGTTGATCGGGAAGAATTACCCCCGCCGCATGAACGGCTGATAGTGGATCGAGAAACTCGGAGTCATGAATCGGTTGCAAGTGGAGGCCTTCTTCGCTGGCAGCGTCGAGCCATTCGCGCACCGCGGGCGTGTTCACATCGACTGAGTCCGGCAACAGCAGCAGCAACGTGTCCGCGCCTCTGCCCGATAAAGTCCCGTCGCGCCGATGCATATAACCGACTGCGAAAAGCAGCAGTGGCGCGAGCACCGCGACGCAGACGTACTTGGCCCCTTTTTTCATGGTTGCAATTGGATGCCGGGAGCAGCATTTGCGGTTGGGCTAACCTGGGCATTCCAGATCTCAGAACAGGCCTGGGGATCGAGCACCTGCGCCTGCGGAAAACTCGCGCTAAGTGACTGCCACACCGCCTCTTCCAGCACATTCCAGGAACTGCCGCCACGCAGCGAATCGGATTGCGAAGTCCAGCACGCAGCCGATTTCGTGTCGCCGAGTTTTTCGGCGGCCAGGGCGACCAAACCCCATGGATTCGTGTCATAGCGCCGCTCAATCCAGCCCACGCCAAATGTCCGTCTCCATTGCTGCCAGGCTTGCCGCGGATCCTGTCCCGGCCCGCTCACATCGGCCAGCCAGGGATAAACCTGCGCCACAATGTCGGGATAAAAAGCGGGACGACTCTTTTGCATCGACGGACGAAACCGTGTGGTCCGCCGATCCCAGAAAATGCGCTGGATCGCGGCATCGAGCTTGTCAGCACATGCGTCCGTGGCGGATGCGGCCGGGTCATGAAAACGAAGTTGCCCGCGAGCAACATCTTTCAGCGCGGCATAGACTTCAATGTTGTCCATGAAAAGCGCAACATGATTGAGCCGCGAAATGTGATACACACCGAGCCGCCCATTGCGCAGTTTTGCCAGCTGCCTCGAGGCCAGCGTGATGCTGCGCTGCCATTCCGCAGGCATGCCGGTCGCGGGCGCCATGCGGTAGAGCAGTTGCATCCACAGCGCGAGCATGGAGTCGTCCGCATCGGCAGGCGCGCAATCTCGCCAGGAATAATCGTTCGCCGACTTGACGTTGGCATTAGCGTTCGCGCGGCAGAAGCGGCGAAAAAGCCCGTCTGGCCGCTGTCGCGGCAAGGACCAATCGATCCAGGCTTGTGCGGACTCCCGGATATCCAGTCCGCCGTCCTGCGCGACAATCAGTGCCTTGGTCGCGAAGTAGGGCTCGACATAGTTGCCGCCCTGAGTGAGTGTTATCGCGCCATCGGGATCCTGAAAGGTATCGGGATAAAAGGCCGTCGCGGCGTTTGCCTGCGCTCTGCAATAGAGCAGCGCGATCATTACGATAAGCGAGGATAAGGCGCACCCCGAGGACGAGGGCAGAGAAGCAAATTTCGACGAGGCTATCCCCGGCCCGACTGGTGGTCTGGGCATCACGCCTCGATGTTTCCGCGCACGCGCGCCCACACCGTCCCATGCAACCGGCATCCAGCGGCGATGTTAGCGCCGGTGGACGAAATCGTAGTTGGCGCATCGAGCGAGCCAACGCGGGCACCGCGCGATATCAGAACATCGTTTTCCGCCATCACTGGCCCCGCCGCAAATGTACGGGGACCGAGCCACACCGTTCCGCCGCAGACGATGCTGCCGTATACGCAGGCACCTTCGTCAATCACCGTATCCTTGTAACTCTTGGCACTGCCCAAAAGCCGCGCCCCACGCCCGATGTGCAGTTCGCCCGTAGCAATTACATTTGCGTCGAGTGTTTCACCCGGGGGCAGCGAGAAATCGCCCTCGACGCGCAGCCGCGGACGCGACGTCGTAAACTGATCGCCCGCTAACGCGCGCCCTGCATTCTCTTCTATGTCCTTTATGTCTTTCTGCGCTTCGCAGGCGTGTGGGGCTGAAGTAGCTAACGCCCGCGTGTCGCCAGAATTGACAGTCAGAATCTCGGGAGCGTGCATGTGCTGGAACGCGCATCCGCGCTCCAAGTGAATCGCATGGCCTGCCGAAAGCCGGCCATAGACGGCGCTTCGAGGTCGGAGATAGATGTTGCCATCGCCGTGAAGCCAGCGAAGTACAGTGCTGTTTTCCCCGAGGATGATGTCATCGCACCCGTACGCAGCGCGCAGCGCTGCCTTCTCGCCCAACACCATCGGGCCGTCGGCATAAACGTCGGCGTCGACCACTTTGCCAGCTGGAATTTGCGCCTCAGCGCCAATCATCAAGGTGGAGACGCCTTGAGTCTGCTCCAAATCGAAATCGAACTTGTCAGTACCGACCAGCAGTATTTCCATACCGGCCAATGACGCTCGCGACACGTTACGCTCAGCGCAACAGCGTTCCAATTGCGGTCGCAGAGGTTCGAGCCGTGTTTGCAAGACATCGGCGAAGTTGGCGATCCGTCCATCGTGGCGAGATGTGGGCAGCGGAGAAGCATCGCTCCGTTTCCACAACTCGTATAAGGCCGGCGTTACCGGCAGAGCGACAAGCACCGCCGTGACGGTAGTCAACGCAAGCGGAGCCCACGGCAACATTAGACAGACTCCCTCAGCACGGGAACTGTGGGCGATAGCGCGTCATCGAGCACTGGCGCTGTGCGCGAACGTTCCGTCTTGTCCCAAACCAGTTCGTGATTGCCGAAGAGATTTCCATAGGTGTTTTCGCGAACCTGTTGCCATGCAGCATGGGAAACGCTGATCAGACTTACGGTGAATCCGAAAAGAGTCAGCGGTAGAAGGCGAATGCGCTGTCGCGATCCATCGAGACGTGCCGCCGCTGCAATCTCGAAGAACGCGGCAAAGTTTCCGAGCGTGGTAAATGCGCCCAGCGCCAGCACCGTCAAGCCGCCGCCGATCTGGGCTCCCGTATAGAAGAGCACGACCGCGAGCACCCATCCGAGCAACAGCACCGGCCCCATCAGATACACACCCAACAGCAGCAAGCCGTCGATGCGCTCGAACCATCCGAGACCGGAGCACTTCGCGGTGCGGCCAATGTAGCTCACCATCGCCTGGTTGTGGCCTTTCGCCCAGCGCGTAATCTGGCGCACCCGCACCGGCCAGCGTTCCGGCACTTCTTCGTAGCATTCTGCGCGATTCTCGTAAACAGTCTTCCAGCCGGCGATCAGCAACCGGTAAGTCAGATCGGTGTCTTCAGCCAACGCGTTTTCGTTCCATCCGCCGATCTCCTCGAGCGCGCTCTTGCGCACGCCTGCCACGGTTCCGCCGTATTGCGGTACAAGGTGAAGATTCATACGAGCCTGCTGGTCGACTTGATATCCACCCGAGCGCTCCAGATCCAAAAGACGCGTCAAAGACTTTTTGCCCACATTCAGCGGCACTACCCGGCCCATGACCGCGCCGATCTCAGGGTCGAAAAATGGCGCGACCAATTGCCGCAGGAGGGCTTTGCCCGGAATGTAATCGGCGTCGAAGATCAGCACGACTTCGGTCTTCACCAGCGTCATTGCATCCTTCAAAGCCGCCGCCTTGCCCGGTTTTCCGCCGACACGATGGAAGGGTTCAATGAGCGGATGCTGCTCCGCAAACGCATCGATGATCTCGCGTGTCCGATCGGTCGACCGGTCATTCACCGGAATAATCGTCATTTTTTCTTTTGGATAGTCCGCTTCGATCAACGCCTTCATAATGTCGGCGACGACCGCTTCTTCATTGTGTGCGGCGATCAATACCGTGATCTCTGGCCACGCAGCGCTCTCCAGATCAACGTAGGGGTGCCGCTGCTTGCCGAAGAGGCGATTGAACGTGAAGTAATAATGGCGAAACGTGTAAATGCAAATAAGTAACAATACGAGGCAAAATAAATCCATTAACATACGTCACCGCGTCCTTCTACCTGTCCCGTCAATTCTTCGCCACCGACTTCAACAGCGTGAGCAACGAATTCGTCAGAGTCCGCCGAAACGGGTTCGCTGCTCGCCGCGCCCTGGAACTGCTCGGAGTCATGGAGCACCGGCCGTTCACCATTCAGCCAACGCGATAGCGCGGTGGCGATACGCTCAGCCGCGAGTCCATCGCCATAAGGACATTCGCCCGCGGCCATAGTCTTATAGGCGTACTCGTTGCTCAGAAGTCGCGATGCCTCGCGCACAATTATTTTTCGCGACGTTCCCACGATCTTCGCCATGCCGAGCAGCGAAGCCTCTGGCCGCTCCGTCACCTTACGCAACACCAGCACTGGTTTGTGGAAGATCGGCGCTTCTTCCTGGACTCCGCCGGAGTCGGTGAGCACGAGATGGCAGCGGCGGAGCAATGACAAGAACTGGAAGTAGTCGACAGGTGGAATCAGATGAATGCGATCGCGCTTGGATAATTTCGCTTCCACCGTGGAAGTGACATTCGGATTGAGGTGCACGGGATAGATGACGCGAATATGCGGAAAGCGTTCAACCAATTCGAGGATCGAATCACAAATGTTCTCGAGTTCCACTCCCCACGATTCGCGCCGGTGCGAAGTCATCAGCACGATAGGCGAGCCATCGTCGGGCACACCGTCGGGAAGAGGATGTTCAATGGTCTGCATTTCCAGTAGCTTGTACACGGCATCCACGATCGTGTTGCCGGTCGTCACCACGTCCTGCGCTGGGATCGCCTCGGTCAGCAGGTTTTCCGCAGCCAGCGGGGTGGGGGCGAAGTGCAATTGCGTGACTACGGACGCCAGCCGCCGGTTTACCTCTTCCGGCCAGGGCTGATAGATATCGTGGCTGCGCAACCCCGCTTCGACGTGTGCAACTGGAACCTTTCTATAGAAGGCAGCCAAGGCTGCTGCGAAAGCTGTGGTTGTGTCGCCTTGTACCAGAAGACAATCGAGCGGATTTTCCGCGAGCAGCGTATCCATTGATTCGAGAATTCGGCGCGTCAAACCATTCAGCGTCTGGTTGTGGCGCATGAGATCGAGTTCGATGTCGGTGCGCACGTCAAACACCTGGAGCACCTGATCCAGCATCTGGCGGTGTTGTCCGGTCGAGATTGCCACCGGAATAAATTCGTCGGAACGTTTTCTTAGTTCGAGGACAACTGGGGCCATCTTGATTGCGTCCGGACGAGTCCCAAAGACTATTCCGATCCGTTTCTTCATAAGAGCTCTCTCCCCCGGCTCAAACTTAGAGGCGCTTCAGTTGTTATGGGTTGGCGTATGAGTAATTTGCAGTAGATGCGATGGTGGCTTTGCAGTAGATGAAAATGACCATTGAAATTTGCAAAAAAGCGGCGGCAACCTGTCCGCCGGTTCCTTCACCCAATAGCGCATCGTAAGTAGATCGTCCGAACTCGAAGTTGGCCCGAGTTCTGGAAGCAGGTTCCCGGCAAGCAGTTTTGCATGCTGGGGGCGAGTCATGCCTTCGGACGCTTCTGCTCAGATATTCGCGAGACTGAGTCAAGAGCTGGCGATACAGAGGCCAGACCGAAGCTCGCGAAATGGTTGGAAATTGGCCAAGCAAGTTCTATCGGAGACGTTCCCAATGAGCAGACACGGTGTACACATTCAAAAGATCGCTCCAGCACTTTTGCTTTTCTCCGCCCTTCTATCCGCCCCCAGCCTGTGGGCATTGGATGATGTTCCGCCTGCCTCAAACTCCGCCGCGATGCCTGAACAGCAAGCGAACAATCAGACGCCGAACCATAACGAAATTGCCGACCGCATCTTCTATCGCGAAGCCAAGTTCGTCCAGGATATGAAGGCCTACACTCCGATGGTCGAGACCTACATACAGAACTTCAAGGGCGATGACCAACTTGGGCAAGTGCCGACGAGCGACAAATATTTCATCGGCCGCCTGATCATGAATAAAGGCCTCGAGGACTTGTCCTTCCAGAAAAACTCAACGTCGATGCGCAGCAGATTTCTGGAGAAGCTGAACGGCTTTTACAAGATGAATTATGTTGCGCTCGGCTTTATGCAGATGGTCTACATCTACGGCTTCGACCAAAAAAACTATGACCTCAAATTTCTCCACCAGGAATTTCTCGGCGATGTTCGCACTCTGGTGTTCGATGTATCGCCCAAGCCCAAGGTAAAAGGAGCGCACTTTTCCGGACGCATCTGGGTGGAAGACCAGGACTACACTATCGTCCGCTTCAACGGCACGTATTTGCCTCAGGGCCATTTGAATTTTTACTTCCACTTTGACAGTTGGCGCACCAACATGCGGCCAGGAGTATGGCTGCCTGCTTTCGTCTACAGCGAGGAATCGGACGCGAAATACGCCTTGTTCCGCAAACTGGCGATGCGCAGCCAGACGCGTCTATGGGGATACAACCTGAAACTTCCCACCGATACCGATGAGTTCACCTCAATGGAGGTTGATTCGGCAGCGAATGTTGCCGATCAGACCGACGCTGCCAACGAGATTCTCCCGGTCGAGAGTGCGCACAAATGGGAGCGCGAAGCCGAGGATGATGTGCTCGATCGTCTGCAACGCGCCGGAGTTCTCGCGCCCGAGGGCGATGTGTCAAAGGTCCTGGAGACGGTGATCAACAATCTCGAGGTAACCAACAAGCTCGACATCGAGCCCGAAGTCCGTGCGCGCGTCCTGCTGACCACACCGCTCGAGTCGTTCACGGTGGGGCACACCATCGTAATCAGCCGCGGATTGCTCGATGTGCTGCCCGATGAGGCCGCGCTCGCCATGGTGCTGGCCCATGAACTCGGCCATATTGCACTCGGCCATCGTCTGGACACGAAGTACGCGTTCGGCGATCGCATGAATTTCCCCGATGAAGAGACCTTCCGCCGCATTCAGGTGGCGCGCAATCCGGCCCAGGAAGAAGCCGCCGACAAGAAGGCTCTCGAATTTCTGCAGAACTCGCCATACAACGACAAACTCGTGAACGCGGGACTATTCCTGCGCGCTCTCGAGTCGCATTCGAAACAATTGTCGTCGCTCATCACGCCTGAGTTCGGCAGCCGTATGGCCAAGGGCGACAGCATCCTGCGCATGAGCGCATTGCTCCAATCCGCACCAGCGCTCCAAACAACCGACGTGACGCAGATCGCGGCTCTCCCCCTGGGCAGCAGGATCAAGGTGGACCCGTGGGACGACCGCGTTGAAATGAACAAGAGCAAGCCTGTGCCCTTGCAGTCGGCGCGGGACAAGATGGCGTTCGAAGTAACGCCGATGATCCCCCATCTCGCCCGCTACAAGGGGCCGCAACAGGTCGCGAATGTTTCGACGGCCGGCAAGTAAAAATTTTCTGCCCGCGGGCCCACCCGGTCCAAAACAACGGGGAGGGGTGGGACCCGCGGCTTAAGTTTCGATCTTCTCTCGATCTTTCTTTGTTCGATCTTTGGAGGTAGTAGGATGAAACGCGCCACGCTTCGTTACTTGCCGCCTTATCTGCTGACTGGTTCTCTGACTCTGATCGTGCTGGCGATGGTCGTGGCATCGACAGGCTGCGCCGGGACTTCGAGTAGTTCTTCAAACCCGCCACCGCCGCCGCCGAATCTCAGCGTGATCAAGCACATCATTTTTCTCGCTGAAGAAAATCGGAGCTTCGATCATTACTTCGGCAAAATGAATGACTATCGCAGCGCGGCGCCATATAATTTGCCGCGCTCGGTCAACGGACTGCCCGATGATTGCAGCCCGACGACTGGGGGCGCAACGCCCTGGACGACGCCATGCAGCGCCATGAACGAATCCCCGAACCCACAAGGCGTTCCTACTACTCCAATCTACGCATTCCACTTACAGACGGCGTGCATCGACGGCCTCAGCCCAGACTGGATTGTCGGCCATTGGGATTTCAATATCACGAATCCGAGTTCTAACACCCCCGGCACTTTGGGCTTGCCCACGCCCGGATCGGATGGCTTCGTCGTCAGCGCCGCCAGTGCGGCTATTGGCAACGGCGAAAATGATGTGCAAGGTATTCGAGCCATGGGCTACTACACCGGTAGCGATATTCCGTACCACTATTGGCTGGCAACGAACTTCGCCATGTCCGACAACTGGTTTGCTCCCGCAGCCACTCGCACCCAACCTAATCGTTATTACCTGATGGGCGCGACCTCAGGCGGCTACGCCTATCCTTATATGGGTGGCATCGAGCCTCCCATTCAGTCGAAGACGATTTTCGATTCCCTGCAAGCTGCCAGCGTTTCGTGGAAGATCTATACCGAACTGCCCGACGGATACACCTACGCGTCTGTGTTCAACGGATTCATGGATCGATACGGCAGCACGGGGAATGTGGTCAACGATCCGTCGTTTTCGCAGTTTTTATCGGATGCGCAAAGCGGCAACCTCGCCTCGGTCACCTTTATCGACAAGCCCGACGCGGATGAGAAACCGGACGGCACAGCCGCCAACATTCAGGACGGCGTGGCCGAAACAGAACAGCTGATCAATGCGGTGATGAATAGTCCGGAGTGGTCCTCAACCGTCCTTATTTTTACGTTTGACGAAGCCGGAGGCCTTTACGACCACGTCGTGCCTCCGACCAACGTGCCCAGTCCAGATGGCATTAAGCCGGTCGACCTTTGCACTAGCGCCACCGATCCTGGCTGCACCTTCGCTGCGCTCACACACAGCACGCCGCCCTATGATCCTCCGGGCGACTTCACCCGATACGGCTTTCGCATACCCGTCATCGTGATTTCGCCCTTTGCCAAAGCGGGTTATGTTTCCCACGTCCAGACCGATTCCACCGCGTGGCTAAAGCTGGTCGAAGAACGCTTTAGTCTCCAACCGTTGAATGCCCGCGACGGCTCGAGCGGCACGAGCGATATGACCGACTTTTTTGATTTCACCAATCCTCCGTGGACGACGCCGCCAGCAAACCCTCCCAGCGACGGGCCGGGGAATTGCTACGACAGTTTGCCGTAGAGTCGTCGGTGGTCGGTGGTCGTTCGTCGTTGGCTTTTTACTATTGTTGTACCGTTCGCATAACAATCAACCGGGAACGACCGTCGACGAACGTCTAACGACCCTCCACCACATCGAACGGCCGCATCATCTCGTTGTCCTCATGCTCGAGGATGTGGCAGTGCCAGACATAGCGGCCGGCGAATCCTTCGAAGCGGATAATGATTCGCGTCACCATGCCGTGGTCGGCGCGCACCGTGTCCTTCCAACCGGCCTCCGCCGGGTCGGGCGCTACGGGCGGTCCCAGATATTTCAGTTCTCCCGTCGTCGAGTAAGTGTTAATACTGAACGCTCTCCGATCGAGAATCTGAAACCTCACCAGGTGCAGGTGAATGGGATGGTCGTCATTCGTGAGATTGATGAAATTCCAGATCTCCACTGAATCGAGCACCGGATTCTCCGTGACCGGCATGCTCCAGTGAGCATTATTTAATAACGACATTAAGGGCCGCTTCTGTGGGTCGTCGATCTCTCCCAACGTCAACATTCGAGTCTTGACCGCTGTCGATTCCATAATCTTCGGAACCGGCCTCAAACTCTTAGGCAAGGCGCTATCGCCGGGCGCGCCTTTTGCGGCCACGCGAAACTGCATCACGTTAAAGTTGTCATTTCTGAGTACGAGATTGCTTCCGGCATACTCCGAAAAATCGAAGATCAGATCGGCGCGCTCGCCCGGAGACAGTCGCACCCGTGTCAACTCAACCGGAGCCGGCAGCAATCCCTGATCGCTGCCAATCTGATGAAATTTTGGGAACCACTGCGACTGGCCGCCGCTGAAGGTCAAATGAATCGCCCGTCCGTTCGATCCATTCAGCACGCGGAAGCGATATTTGCGCGGCTCCACTTCGAGGTAAGGGAAAATCTTGCCGTTAACGAGGACGGCATCGCCATAAACTTCCGGCACCCAGGGCGATTTCGGATTGTTCGATACCGGATAATTAAGCTGCCCATCGAGATCGAAAAGCCGGTCATAAATCACCAGCGGAATCTCGTACTTGCCGCGAGGCAGATGCAGCGCATCTTCAACTTCATCGCGCACGAAAAATGCGCCCACCAGCCCCGCAAAAATATTGAGCCGGTTAATGCCGAGCGCGTGATCGTGATACCACAGCATCGCGGCATCCTGCCGATTGGGGTAGTGATAAACCACCGACTTCCCCGGCGCATACCAGCTCTCCGGATAGCCATCGTTCTTCGGGCCCGCCTTCGCGCCATGCAGGTGGACCACCGTCCGTACTTCGGGCTTGTCCGCCTCCGCGCCGTGAATATTGTGGTCGATGGGCAGAAAATGTTTTTGCGGCAACTCATTGACCCATTCGACCAATAATCCCCGCCCACTGCGCGTCTCAAAAATCGGCCCCGGCGACGACGACGCGTATCCCCATTGCCGAGTCGGCGGCAAATCGCGATGCACCTTCGCTTCAAACTGCCGCATCGCAACCCGATAATAAGGAAGGAGAACCGCAGGGTTATCCGGGCCAGGCCGACTTCCGATAGGCTGAATCGTCTCCGGCAAAGGCAGCGAATCGACAAATTGCGCCAGAGAACTGGCATTCAATTGTTTGCGAAGTGTGGCCGGGGCGGGGTGGGAGATCCCCGAACCAATGTTCTGACCGGCTATGTTCTGACCCGAAGATGCGGGTGCCCCATCCTTGCGCGCACTTTGCGGAAGGGTGGGAGTAGGACTCTGGCGCATGCGGCGCAAGGCCAGCGCCATCGAAATCAGTCCGCCTTGCGCAAGAAATCCTCTTCGCGTGATCGTCAGGCGGTTAACTCCAACGCATGAGCAGCGGAAAGAATGGAGCCGACGATCAGACTTGAACTGATGACCTGCCGATTACGAATCGGCTGCTCTACCAACTGAGCTACGTCGGCCTGCTTCCGATTCTAAGGGCCGTCTCGAATTCGCGCAATGTTACTCCGATGTGATCCCCGCAATAGCCATCACAAGAACGAACCGTCTACGCCGCTTCTGCCAGCGCCTTGTACTCGTCATCGGATTGCGATGGCAGCAGCACCCACAGTGTGTAGATGCCGAGCGCCGTACCCAGCGGGATGCGCAACAGGGCCACGAAGCCGGCGACTAAGGCAAAGGTTCGCGCCCACGTCTCACGCTGGAGTAAACCCCATCCGGTGAAGAAGCCGGTTGCGGCTATGGCGAGAATCAACCATCCGACACAAGTCAGAAGTGGCCGCAGCCATACGGTCACCTCGGGTGATGGGCCATTGTGAATGTGGATTGTGCCGCCGAAGATCGTCTTGGCCACGATCAGCACCGCAACTCCCGCGATGACGTACAGCGCCGAGTAGGCCATCCAGAGAATGCCCAAGAGGCGGACGTGTTCGCGAACCCGGCTGCGCCGAAGTTCGATGAGTCCCAGAACGGGTTTGCCGCAGCGCGCACAGCGCGACGCTCCGCCGAGCAACTGCGCCCCACATTGATCGCAAAACATCATGTCTCCTTCCGCATTCACACAATCATCCAGCGTATTGTACGCAGGCAAGCGAGAAGCAGTTCAGCGTAGTTCTCGGTTCTCAGTTCTCAGCGAGCGAATCTGAGGCGTGGGTTTCACTGAAGGCTGACGACTGCAATTCAGAACTCTGCTGCTAAACGAAAAGGCCACCCGGCAACTTGGGCGGCCTTTTCTTTCAAGGGAGAATAGTTCCAACGGAGGTTTCATCCATCAGAACTTTCTGCGGGAATCTTATGAGCGTTAAAAGCACAGTGTCAAGCAAAATTTGCGACTTAAATGGTCCTATTTTCAATAACTTACAGCGCTCGCCTACAAGTCGGCAAACCGCTCCAAAATGGCCTTAAAACCGCCTTTCTGGGCGCTAACGACCTTGAATTGAGGCACTTACCGCTCCGGAGGCACCGGCCGGGGCTGGTCTTCCAGGTGCAGAGAGATGAATTCCACAGCCTCGCGCCGATCGAAGACCGAATCGGGAAAAAGCCGTTTTATGAGCAACCGCAGACCTCCAAATGCGATACCCGCGACCAGCGCCAGTCCCACCACGATTCCGCAGAGAACGATGGCATTGAATAGAAAATTTGCCAGATTGTCTTTCTTGGTCACGTAGGTATTTTCATTCCACGTAACATCAGCTTCGTAACTGACGGCGGACATCAGCGCCCGCGCCTCGCTCTTCGAAAGCGGTCCGGAAGCAATCAGAATGATTGGCCCGGTGCGAGTGTCGAAGAACGGTCCGATATCGAGAATCGGCGTGACGCCGGGCTGTTGCGTGGTGACCTGATGCGACGCGTCGATCTGCCGCAGCCGATCCGCAGCAATCTGCGAGGTCGGATATTCGATCAGCATCAAGGTTGCGTCGCCAGCGTTCACCGCATACTTGCCGATTACTACTTCCGCGCCTGATTTAAAGTCCACCATCGAGGCGGGCAGTGGCGATCCGACGCGATCAAGCGCGACCGGGCCCAGCAGGTACTTCGTCGTATTTTTTTCCAGGCTTCTCTCGGATGTCGACCTGGGAAGCCGCGATGGCAGCGAAGGCAGTTTGCCTTTATTGTCCGCGGCCTCTGGCAAGAGCCCGGCCAGCTGCCGCAGTTGCGCCGCCGACATCACGCTCATTTTGTCGAACACGGCATCCACCAGCACATTGCCCTGATAAAAAAGCACGCGGTTATTCTGGAAAGCCGCCTGCCCACCGATCGTCTCCTCGCCCATATCCTCGGAGCAGTAATAACTAAACGCGCCATAAGCGCCGCTGGCATCTTCAAACAACGCAGCCTTGATCGTCAGGTTGCGGCCATCGGCGCGCGTGTAAGAGGCCTTCTCCATGCGAACGAAACCGTATTCCTTGAGCACAGCCGCGTCGGTTGGATCAGCAGAGGCGGGATCGGAACTGCGCGTCAGTGCACCCTTCATCTGCCAGCCCGAAAATTCGGGGGGAAGAACCGCGGGCGCAGTGGAAGCAGCGGAAGAAGAACCCGATGAAGGCGAACTTGTGAAAGCCGCAACCGGCTTCGACGGATCGGCGGCGAAGATCTCCGCGCAGAGAAGAAAAGAGGCAAGAACAACGAAAAGATGTCGCAAGAATCTCATCCCGGAAAGGCACACCACCGTTACCCTATTAGACTACCGGCAGCCTCGGAAAGTTTCCATAGCAGGGCTGCGTAACGGCCAAACCGGTCTCTGTGTGTTGGTAGATGTGTGTCGGAATGGCGTGCCAAGTAGAGGAATTGGACGCGATCTACTTCTTCAACAGGCTGGTATGGCTGGCCACGCACAGCCACTTGCCATCCTGAAACACCCAGGTATCGGTGAAGCGCCCAAAATGCTCATAGGGCTTGGCGCCGTACATGCCCTTCGTATGGTAATTGCCAATCACGACCGCCATTGCCCCATACATTTCCACCTTCACATCATCGATGCTCATGATGCTAGGCTGAAACTTCGGGTCGGCGAAATCCGCCAGGAATCTTCCGCGGTCGGTGACTTCACCATCCCATTCTGTATTGACGAACTTGTCGCCAATCATGCTCGCGATCGCAGCCGAGTCGCGAATCACCTGCGCCTGATTCCACAACCGTTCGAGCACCACCAGTTTGGCGGCATCCGCGGCGGATGATGGCTTGGTATTCTGTGCCCACCCGCTTAGCGTCATCAGAAAACAGCAGGCCGCCGCCTTCAAGTTGGTGCTTCTACTCCGCAGACACACGTTTGGGCGCATTTTTTTGAGGATAATCTGCGCCACAATAGCGCGAATGGCTACTATCTTCCTATGAAAAACATAGAGGGGATGTTACGAATGTCACGGAAAAATTCCCTTCCTTTTTTCGGGGAAAAAAACGTCACTGTCCTTCAGGTTTGTCGATCTTGCTCGCCACCTTAACGCCGCTTAATCCGCTCGCATATTTGGATACGCCGCGGTAGAGCGATTCGGCAATGCGCTGCCGGTGCTCGGCCGTCTCCATCTTGCGCTCGTCGGTGGGATTCGAAACGAAGGAAATCTCGGCGAGAATCGAAGGCATGTTGGCGCCAATCAGCACGATAAAGGGAGCCTTCTTGATGCCGCGGTTGCGTATGCCGGCGTTATCGAGTGCCAGTCCGCCGTAGAGCGACTGCTGTACATCGCCGGCGAATTCGCGCGATTCGTCGATTTTTTCCTTGAGCGCGATCTTCTTCACCAGGTCCTGGAGTTCGTGAATCGATTTCTCTGACACCGCGTTTTCACGCGCCGCAACTTCCAGCGCCTCCGGCGACTGGGTGAAATTCAGATAATAAGTTTCCACGCCGCGCGCGTCCGAATCACGGCTCGAATTGGCATGAATCGAGATGAACAGGTCCGCCCGCTCCCGGTTGGCAATCGCGGTCCGGGTCTCGAGCGGAATGAACGTGTCATCGTGCCGCGTGTAGATCACTTCGGCGCCAAGCCGGGTTTCGAGCAATCGGCCAAGTCGCTTGGCGACGTCGAGCACCACGTCTTTTTCAAGCAAGCCATTCGGACCAATCGTCCCCGTATCGTGCCCTCCGTGGCCTGGGTCGATGACGATCTTGCCAATCTTCAAGCCCAGAGCGCGAATCAGCGAGCGATCGCCGGCGGCCGTAGGCTGCGCCTCGCGTGTCACTTCGCGAACATCAGACGGCAGGTCCGAAGTGTCGGAAGTTGCCGCTGTAACGGAAGATTTAGATTTCTTCCGGCGCAGCGACGACGAAGATGATGGCGCTAACGATGACGGCGAATGCGATTTGGCAGGCCTCGCACCGTCTGACTTGGTGACGCTCGAACCTGATTCCGGCCGAATCTTTTCCGGCTCCAGAGTGGCTACCGTCGTCGGCGCGTGGTCTTCGGCTTCGACAATGGTCTTCGGAATCTTACGGTTCGATCCCTTGACGGCCACCTGCGTCTTAACTACTCCGATGCCAGCTACTGGCCTCGCCGGGTCAGGCGGCTGTGAATCTGTGCTGCTATTTTCGGGAGGCAGGTCAGTCTCAACCAGCCCCGGCTTGGTAAAACCGATCGCAACCTTCGCGGAATCCCGTTGCGCTTTCTGCGGCGCGGATTTCGCTTCGCGTACCGGCGTCGCGGCCGACTCGACCACATCACTCGATTCCGAAGAGGCCGAAGGCTCCTGTGCTGCGGAATCATCTTTCCCAACCGCCGTTTTCGCAGCCAGCATCGTCGCCCGCTTCTGCTTGCCATGAATATCAATGATCAGCCGATATGGGTCCGGCAGCAGGAACGCGTCATAGCTCGACAAATCATCCACTTCGAGCACGATCCGGGTACGTCCCGGCTTAAACTCGGCAACTCGTATTTTCTTCAGAAAGCCGTCATCTACATCGAAGGTTTTGCCGACCAGGGTAGACGCTAGCTTCGTGTCTCGGAGGTCAAAGAAAATACGGTCGGGATGCGCGATGCGCTGTGAATCGAATTTCACTTCCTGCTCAACGTCAATCGCGACCCGTGTGTAGTCGGGCGTCGACCAGTGCCGGACCCCGGTGATGCGCGGCAAGGTGTTGCGGCGGGCATCAGTAGCGCTCGCTGCCACCGAGCCTGATTCTTCTCCTGCGTTGTCAGAATCAGCGTTCGCCAGCGAAACCGCGTCGGCCCTAACATTCGCAGCCGCGCTACTCGAGCCGGCAACACCGGTATGGTTGCCGGCAACCTGCATCCGGCGCGACGCTTTTTGCGCCAAATGCTCTTTGTTCGCCGCCTCGGCATCGATCTCTTGCACCGCTGCGCGGGCGTCATCCGCCAGCCGGTTCCGCGGATAGCGATGCAAGAAATCCGCGAACGCGGCGCGCGCCTCGGCCGGATCGTTCAGATCATCCTTATAGATCTCGCCGATCGTAAACAGCGCGTCAGATCGATATTTGCTGCCGGGATATTCCTTACGCAGGAAATGATATTGATCAATCGCCTCGCGGAGAATCTTGTCGTCGTCAAAGCGCCGCCCCATCTCGACCATTAATTCGGCAGTCGCCACCACACTTGGATCGGCCTTCGAAGAAGACGGTGAGCCTAGATAGACGCGCCGGTAAGAATCGAGGACCCGCTGATATTCGTGCCGAGTGCGCTCTCCTGCCGGGCGGCCGTTCAAAGCCTCTCGCATGCGCTCCGCCCGCGCAAATTGCTGGCGAGTCCAAGAGTCGTTGTGGTGGATTCGAGTCGAAGCGGAAGCCAGTGGAAGCAGGGCGAACAAAAGCGCGACGCCGAGGCAAAAGGCGGGGCCGCCTCGAGTTAGGGTCGTAGAAGCCTGGGTCTGCACTAAATTCCTGCCACTAATTCCTACTGCTTATGATGCTGTCAGTCTGAGTGGAGCGAAGGACCTGTGCACTCTGTGTGTGCAGTCGTCTCCTACCGAAATGACAACCCAACCCGGACCATAAAGTTGCTCAAGCCAAACTGCTATTCCGTGTTGCTGATATAGAGGACGCCCCGGGTATCCCGCTCCACGTGCACTGGCTCCCGCGCCGACGAATTCCCTGTCGAACCGCCCGACGAACCCTCACTCACCCCGCCGCCGTTATATAAGTCTGTGATTCGGCGGACGTAATTCTGCGTCTCCCGAAAACGCGGCACGCCCGCGCTGCGCGCCACCGCTCCCGACCCAGCGTTATACGCCGCCAGAGTCAGACGAACGTCGCCGCCATAGCTATCCAATAGTTTCCTTAGATGCCGCACGCCCGCATCCACATTCTGCGCCGGATCAAAAGGGTTGGCTACATTGAGCGACCGCGCCGTCGAAGGCATCAACTGCATCAGCCCCATGGCTCCCTTGCGCGAGACCGCATTGGGATTGAAATTCGACTCGACTTTGACCACCGACCGTACCAGGCTGGGATCGACGTTGTGCCGCGCCGCCGCCGCGTCAATCGCAGAGTCAATATCCTGTTGCGTGAAGGCGCGGTTAAGATACTGATAATTCGGCCCCTTGCCATCGAGATAGTGGCTGACCTCGGAGGCCGCCGATCGCGCCGCCTGCATTACCGCGCCGCTGGTCGGAACCGGCTTGAAGCGATGCTCAGTCGAACTCCAGTAGACTAAGGAGGATCGTGAAGAGGTACCGTAATTGAAGCTTCCAAACGTTCTCGAAGCCGAGGCAGGCACGCCAGTCGCCTCCCCACTCCCGTCGTTTACATAAATCCTGCGGCCGGTTTCGTCGGTAGTCGAAGAAATTGCTCCCGCTCGCGAAATCATCGCATCGCCCAATGGAGCGCCAGACTGCGCCCACGCCGGTGTCGCCGAAAAGGTAGAGAGAAAGGAGATCGCGGTTAAGCTGGCCATCAGCGCGAATTGCAGGCGTCTATGCATAGGTCAGGTCGGCCAATCAGGGCCAAAATTAGACATCGGCTAAAAGACACACCTACATTAGGGCAACCCTACCCGTGCACCTGCCAGAGAATCCAGAACCAGAGTACCCTCAGTATAGGGTGCGCGAAAGCGCACGGCAATCTATCCAAAGGGCGTAGAACCACTGAAGTAATCTATGTAAGTGACTGAAATCACTTGATTTTATGGCTAGATTCACTGGCTCCATCCGGGCGGAGCCTGCCGGTGCGAGCCAAGGGCAAGCGAGTGGTTGTAATTTGCGCCCGGCACCGCATCGACGCAAGGATCTACAATGTCGTCTGCGCCTTCGATGTTTATCTAGCGTCGTCGACGAAATATCCATGAATTCCCAAGCCCTCCGCAAACTGTTCAATGAGGTGAAGGAAAAGCGACTCTCGCCCGACGAAGCCGTAGAGCGCCTGCGTCACCTGCCCTTTGAGGATCTAGGCTTTGCCAAACTCGACCACCATCGTGCCCTCCGCCAAGGCATGCCGGAGGTGATCTTCGGTCAAGGCAAAAGTCCGCGCCAGGTAGCTGATATTTTCGCGCGTCTGGCCGCTCACGGAGGCAACGTCCTCGCAACGCGAACCACCGAAGATCACTACACCGCCGTGAGGGCCGCATTTGGCGACAAGAAACCGGGCCCTGAGTACCGTCCACTCTCCCGCACCATCTCGCTCAAGCGTGATCGCAAATGCTACGGCAAGGGAGTGATCGCAGTCGTTTCCGCGGGAACCAGTGACATACCTGTGGCCGAGGAGGCGGTGGTCACCGCCGAGCTAATGGGCAACCACGTTCAGCAAATCTACGACGTCGGAGTCGCCGGCATCCACCGCCTGCTGGCTCACCGCGAGGCGCTGGCCAAAGCGCGCGTAATCATCGTTTGTGCTGGCATGGAAGGCGCTCTGCCAAGCGTAGTCGGCGGCCTCGTAGGAGTTCCGGTCATCGCCGTCCCTACCAGTATCGGCTACGGCGCAGCCTTCGAAGGCCTGGCCGCTCTTCTGGGGATGATGAACTCCTGTGCCTCGAACGTCAGTGTGGTGAATATCGACAACGGATTCGGCGCAGGCTACGTAGCGTCGCTGATTAATCGAAGATAAGAAAGATAGATGTGCGCTGAAAAACGGAGCCAGCGGCTTCTACTGAGAGCTGACAACTGAGAGCTGACAACCGTTCTTGTGGCAAAGTATTAAGGAATGCTCACCGCGAAAGATCCCCGCCTCGCTGGGCGGGTCGCATTCACTCATCCCAACTTCGTCGCCTACACGCTTGCGCGCTTTCTGATCGTCTTGTCGATCGAGATGCAATCCGTCGCCGTAGGATGGCAAGTCTACGAAATCACCAGGCGCCCGCTCGACCTCGGCTACGTCGGCCTCGCGCAATTCGCCCCCGGCTTCGTCCTCTTCCTCTTCGCCGGGCACGCCGCCGATCTCTTCGATCGCCGCAAGCTGCTCATGGCCTGCTACGCGGGCTACGGTGTGTGCTCGGCTCTGCTGCTCACCATTAGTTGGCGCGCCCCGCAATCGGTGCACCTGATCTACGGCGTTCTCGTTTTGGTTGGAGCATGCCGCAGTTTCAGCTTCCCGGTAAGCCGCGCCATCCTGCCTCATCTCGTCCCCGAAGAACATTTCTCGAACGCCGTCGCCTGGAACGCCAGCACCTTTCAGATCGCAACCATCGCCGGTCCCGCCGCCGGAGGCATCGCCTACGCCTTGTTTCACGGCCCAAAAGCTGTCTATACGCTAGCGGTCGTCGTGTCGATCCTCTCGGTGATGATGACATTGCGCATCCACCCGCTGCCCACATCGCCAGAAGAACCCGAAGAAGCGGTCGCCGAAAGAGCGACCATCAGCCTTCGCACAATCCTCGCCGGATTTCGTTTTATCTTTGAGAAAAAAGTGATCCTGGGTTCGATCTCGCTCGACATGTTTGCCGTGCTTTTGGGCGGAGCGGTCGCCCTGCTCCCTATCTACGCCAAAGAAATTCTCCACACCGGCCCGTGGGGACTCGGCCTGCTGCGCAGCGCTCCCGGAGTCGGCGCCGCCTTGACTGCGATCGCGGTCGCACACTATCCCATCCGCCGCCACGCCGGCCTCACCATGCTGTCGTGCGTGGGCGCCTTCGGCGTGTTCACCATCGCCTTCGGAATCTCGCGCAGCCTTATCCTCTCGCTGATCGCCCTCTTCCTCACCGGAGCCGCCGACATGGTCAGCGTCATCATCCGCGCCATGCTGATTCAACTAGCCACTCCCGATGAAATGCGCGGCCGCGTCAACGCCGTAGATATGCTCTTCATAGGAGTCTCGAACGAACTCGGCGAATTCGAATCCGGCCTGACCGCGCAATGGTTCGGCGCCGTCCCCGCCGTGATCGTAGGTGGAGTTGGCACGCTGGTCGTCATTGCAGTCTGGGCGTGGATCTTTCCGGAACTAAGAGAAGCAGATGAGCTGACTGTTGCCGAGCTGATGCCGAAATAGGTTGTGTCAAGTGGACTTATGTCGTGTGGAGCGGATGCCCTCGCCCGCTGCCGTGGGCCGTTATTGAAATAGGTCAAGAGCACCTAAGGCAGAAGCCGTTGTCTCCCTAGCGGAGCGAAGCTCCGCAACTGTCCGCGCCCTCGCGACATAAGAATCTCAAAAAGAAAAGCAGTCACACGCTCTCTCCGCATGGGCTGATTTGCCAAACAAGCATTACTCAGCCGTAAAATTTACCGACGTGGAAGCCATGCTATCAAACGTGTCCACCACCACAAACGTGGCCGTGTGCTGGCCCGCGCTAAGCGAAACCGTCGCTTTCAGTTGATCTTCCAGATACTCCGAGACCAAAGTACCGTCGATCCAGAGCTCCATGCGTTTCGCAATCCCATTGAATGCGTTGCCCGCCGCTTTGAAGGTGAATGTGCTGCCTACGGTCTCGCCGTTTTGGGGAGCGCAAACATGCACGCTCAGAGCATTTGCCGGCGGCGGATCACAGTTGGGTATCGCGTTGGTATTGATCAACACCTCCGCACCGCCGCCGAATTCGTCGTAATCGCTGTTCCATGCCGCCCCCACGTCGTGACGCGAATCGAGATTCAGGTCTCGTATAAACGGAGTCGACGTATTGGTGCCAATCGGGTTAGCGGCGGTTTTCATAGGCCGGAACGTCCCATCACCATTTCCCAGCATGTAATCGGAGAGGCCACCGGTCATCATGAAACCTCCGGAGAAGTAAAGGTCGACTTTGAAGTCGCCATTGAGATCGCCGGCCGCGATCGCCCAATTACCAACCGCCCCCCCTTTTTGAAACAGGTTCTGATTTTCGACGTAAAGCTGCCCTTTGGCATAGCGCAGCGTATAGATGTAGTTGTCATTGATCTCCGCGCCCTGCGGAACCGTCACCACTGCCGCGAGGCTCTGAATGCGGTTATCGTAAAAATCCCCGACCGCTAGCGAGTCCACATCGCTCAGCGGCGCCAGTATAAGCTGCGAGAACGTTCCGTTACCCTTACCAAGGAACAGTCCTACATTGGTGGAAGAGGCAAAGACCAGATCCTGTTTGCCGTCGCCATTAAAGTCTCCGGAGACAATCGTGTTTCCGCCGTAATACTCGGTCTGCGACAACTTGAACGTTCCGTCGCCATTCCCCAGGAAAACCCAGGTCATGTAGTTGGTGCCATCGGAAACCGCTATGTCCGGCTTGTGGTCGCCATTAAAATCCGCCAGCGTAATGGCCGCCGCATAGCCGGAGACGGTAACGTTCGTCCCTTGCCTGAACGTCCCATCCCCGTTCCCCAGCAAAATCGTAACTACTGCAGAATTGGCTGCACCGGCGATCGCCAGGTCAAGCGCTCCGTCTCCGTTGAAATCAGCAGCAAATACCGCTCCCAGGTTCTGCGCCAGCGCTTGGCTGACGGGCGCCGCAAATTGCCCGCCGCCTAAGCCTTCGTAGAATGAGAGCGTCGAGGCATTGACGGTTACGAGGTCGAGAATGCCATCGCCGTTGAAGTCTCCGGAAACCGTCGAATCGGTTCCTGTGTCCCCGGAGGTGAGCAGGATTTCGTTGAATGTCACGGCAGCTTGCGCGGAGGCCGCCAAAAGCGACGCTGCGATCAAGACCGTCGCGAATAGGCTTGAAAGTCTCGATAGAAAAGACCAAAACGACGCTGCACTTGTGCAACGAAATGACAACTCACGAATGCTCAGCATAAAAGCTCTCCGTCGCCATCATGGATGCCCTATCGATTGCGCAGGTTGGAGGAGGCCGCAACCTTAGAGGATTAACCTGAGGTAACACGGTCAATGAATGTGCACGCGGCGCCCTGGGCAACCGTTGCGCGGACGCCTCTGCTGCTACAATTTTCAGTTCACCATCCTTTGCTCGGACGCGGCCAGCGTCCCCAGTACGAGGTGTCTTCATGCCGGAAATTCTACAACTCGCCAATCCCGCGCCGCTCACCACGCTTACCGAAGACGAGATTCTCTTCCGTGACAGTGTCCGCCAGTTCGCTGAAGACAAGATTCGTCCGCTGGCCAAAGAGATGGATGAAAAAGGCGCGTTCGATCACGCCCTCCTAGATCAGTTCTTCCAACTAGGCTTGATGGGCATCGAGATCCCCGAGCAATACGGGGGCGCGGGCGGCAAGTTTTTCGAAGCCATCCTGGCTGTTGAAGAATTTTCGCGCGCCGACGCGTCCGCCGGAGTCATCGTCGATGTGCAGAACACCCTAGTGGCGAATGCAATTCTCCGCTGGGCCACTGAAGATCAGAAGAAACGCTATCTACCAAAGATGGCCGCCGACACCGTCGGAGCTTACGCATTGAGCGAAGCCGGATCCGGCTCCGACGCGTTCGCCCTGCAGACAAAAGCTGAACTCAAAGGGAGCGACTACGTTCTCAACGGACGCAAGCTCTGGATCACCAACGGCAAAGAAGCCGGACTGTTCATCCTCTTTGCCACCATCGACGCGTCGAAAGGATACAAGGGCATCACGGCGTTTCTGATCGAAAAAAATTTTCCCGGATTCACTGTGGGCAAGAAAGAAGACAAGCTCGGAATTCGCGCCTCGTCTACCTGCGAACTGATTCTCGAAGACTGCCGCGTGCCAAAAGACAACGTCCTGGGCGAAGTCGGCAAAGGCTACAAAATCGCCATCGAAACGCTGAACGAAGGCCGCATAGGAATCGGCGCGCAGATGCTAGGCGTAGCGCGGGGCGCGTGGGAATATGCCGCAAAATATGCGCAGGAACGTACGGCATTTGGCAAGCCCATTGCCGAATTTCAAGGTATCCAGTTCCAGATCGCGCAAATGGCCACTGAGATCGAAGCCGCGCGCCTCATGGTTTATAACGCAGCCCGGATGAAAGACGCAGGCATGAATTTCGTGAAAGAAGCCGCCATGACCAAGCTCTTCAGCTCGCAAGTTGCCGAGCGCGTGACCTCGCTCGCAATCGAAATCTACGGCGGCTACGGTTTCACCAAAGATTACCCGGTAGAAAAATATTGGCGCGATGCGAAAATCGGAAAAATCTATGAAGGTACGTCGAACATGCAGCTCGCGACAATTGCAAAACTGGTGATGGTCAAGTAAACGAGGTTCAAATGCTAAGCATCATAAAGAGAAGGCCTATCCTTTCCTTCGTGCTCCTTAGTGTCCTCCGTGGTAATGCTGTTGATATTCCCGCTCTTGCCGTACCTGTTTTGCCGCCGTACAGAAAATTACTCCGTCCGTTATCATTTTTACCAGCGTTTGGCGCTATGATCATTGCTCGCATTGAATTGACGAAACGAGCAAAGTAGCGCCATGGCCATCTTTTCCCCAGATGCAACTACGATGATCACGGCCGCCGAATCAACGCGCGATGGTGCCGAGGTTTCGCGCCAGGCAGCTTGCGATTTGCTGCGGGCCGATGACGACGCCTTGCCCGCGCTGCTCTCCGCCGCACAAGCCGCGCGCGCCAAATTCAAGCCGCCAGTCATCACCTATTCCCGCAAAGTATTTTTGCCCCTCACCAATCTCTGCCGCGACTATTGCGGCTACTGCGTCTTCCGCCGCGACCCTAATCAGCCCGGCGCGCACACCATGACGCCCGATGAGGTGATGGAAGTTGTCCACGCCGGCGAGCGCATGGGATGTACCGAAGCGTTATTCAGCCTCGGAGACAAGCCCGAACTGCTCTTTCCGGAGATGCGCGAGACGCTGCGCCACTTCGGATATAAATCGACGCTGCACTACCTGGAAGCAATGTGCGAAAAAGTCCTGCGCGAATCGAGCTTGCTTCCGCATCCGAATCCCGGCCTGATGAGCGCCGAATGGTTGCAACGCTTGGCTCGCGTGGCGCCGAGCATGGGCCTGATGCTGGAAACGACCAGCACGCGCCTGCTGGCGAAAGGTGCGGCCCACGATAACGCCCCCGACAAAGATCCCGCGAAGCGTTTGCGCGTGATTGAAGTTGCAGGCCGCCGGCAGATTCCCTTCACCACCGGCATTCTCATCGGCATCGGCGAAACGCTCGAAGAGCGTGTCGATACACTGATCGCCATTCGTGACATGGATGCCAGGTACGGCCACATTCAGGAAGTCATCGTCCAGAACTTCCGCGCCAAGGCGCGGACGCCGATGGCCCACTGGCCTGAACCCAGTCGCGCCGATATGCTGCGTACTCTCGCCGTTGCGCGCCTTCTGATGCCGAAGATGAATATTCAAGCGCCGCCGAATCTCTCCGACCCTCACTACGCCGACCTGCTCGACGGAGGAATCAACGATTGGGGCGGAGTTTCACCGCTCACGCCAGATTTTATCAATCCCGAAAAGCCATGGCCGCATCTGGAAGAATTACAACGCCGAACCGAGGCGAAAGGGTTTGAGTTGCGCCAGAGATTGCCTGTGTATCCCGAATTCGTAAGAACGGTAGCAACAGCGCGCGCAATAACGTTCGCGCAAGCCGCGTCCGCGACCAGCGATCTACTGGCCGAACGCCTGCGCGCCACTGCCGACCATGAGGGCTACGCTCAACAAAAGAGGACCGCATGATCACCGTTCTCACCGGCGGCACCGGCGGCGCCAAATTTGTTGATGGGCTGCGGAAGATCGTCCCTCCCGAAGAGCTCACTGTCATCGTCAACACTGGCGACGACATGTCATGGTGGGGGCTCTACATTTCGCCCGACATCGATTCCATCACTTATATGCTGGCCGGCAAACTCAGCTTGGAGCGCGGCTGGGGCGTGAAGGGGGACACTTTTTTCTGCCTGCAAGCCATGGGACAACTGGGACAACCAACCTGGTTCCACGTCGGCGATCGCGATTTGGCCACGCACATTCTTCGCACCAAATTGCTCGCCGACGGCAAAACGCTCAGCGCAGCTACATCCGAGATTGCGGCCAATCTCGGGATTAAGGCCAGCGTGTTACCGATGAGCAATTCGAGGGTCGAGACGCGCGTTCTGACTCCCATCGGGGACCTGAGTTTTCAAGAATATTTCGTGCAGCGCTGGTATCAGGATCCAGTGGACTCTGTGCGCTTTGCTGGTGCCTCCGACGCCGAGCCAGCGCCCGGAGTGATCGACGCCATTCGTTCGGCTGATCTCGTCTTGCTTGCGCCGAGCAATCCTGTGACGAGCATCGGGCCGATTCTCGCCGTTCCTGGCATCCGCGAAGCGCTTCGCGAAAGTCGCGCCCGCATCGCCGCCGTTAGCCCCATCGTCGCCGGAGCCGCGGTCAACGGTCCCGCGGGTATATTGATGGCCGCGCACGGCTTCGCCGTTTCCATCGCTGGCGTAGCTGATTGTTATCAGGATTTTCTCGATCTCCTGGTCGTCGACTCCGAGGACGCGGCATCTGCCGAAGAGCTAAGCAAAACCGGTTTGCGCGTCCATTGCACTTCCACCATCATGCGCAAACCAGAAGATCGAATCGCATTAGCTAAGAGCGTACTCGAAGCCGCGATGCAACCCCCATCAGCTGCGTCCACTTTGGAGCGCGCATGATTCTCGTCCCCATAAAAAATCTCGCCGACGCCAAGCAACGCCTGTCTTCGATTCTCACTCACGAAGAGCGCTTCGCTCTTGCCCAGGCAATGTGTGAGGATGTGCTGCAAACGCTGGCCGATTGGAAGGGCCGGCCTTCCGTCGCTGCGGTGACCAACGATCCCTTTGCGCGCGACCTCGCCGCGCTTTTTCATTTCGATGTCATCGCCGACGACAACTCCGGAGAAACGGCTGCCATCGAAATGGCCACTCGCGTTTGCAAAGAGCAGGGAGCAACGAGCACGCTGGTCGTGCCAGCGGATATCCCTTTGATCGACGCTGCGGAATTGCAAAAGATCGTCGACTGCGCGCCGGCGGCCGGCACCGTGCTCGTGCCCGATGCGGCTGGCCGTGGCACGAATGCGGTCTGGCGATCTCCGGCAGATCTGTTTCCCCTGCGGTTCGGCAACGACAGCTTCTGGCCCCATCGCGGCGCGGCGGAAGCGACTGGCCTGGCTTGCGTCGTGATCGAATTGCCGGGCATTGCTCGCGACGTCGATCGTCCCGAAGATCTCGCGGAACTGGCGACGGCAAAAGGCGAACGACTAGCGCAAAAACTGGTGCGGAGGTGGAATCTCGCTGGCCGCGATCGGATCTATGGGCTCGCAAGCCGGTAAGCGCAGGGCCGAAGAAATTCGGCTTCTTCCGATTGCGGTAAGCGGCGAAATCCGCGCAGGAGAATCGCTGAGTGCGCAGTTGTTGGCGGCCGCGCGAAGTTCGCGACTTAGCTTTCAGGATGGCGACATCCTGGTCGTGAAGCACAAGGTTGTTTCCAAGGCAGAAGGCGCGGTGGTAGCGCTGAATGAAATTCAGCCCTCGAAGGCGTCGCAGAGATGGGCACGACGCTACGGCCTCGACGCCCGCGTCAGCGAATTGGCATTGCGCGAAAGTCAGCGGGTCGTGCGCCGCAAACGCGGCGTACTAATTACCGAGACCAAGCATGGCTTTGTTTGCGCCAACAGTGGCATCGATGTATCGAACGTGGACGGCGGCAAGCACGCAGTGTTACTGCCCGCAGATCCCGATCGCTCCGCGGCGCGGTTACGGCGCGAGTTGAAGAAGGAATTGGGTATCGAACTTGCGGTCATCATCAGCGACAGTTTCGGTCGTCCCTGGCGCGAGGGCTTGACCGAAGTGGCCATCGGCGCCGCCGGAATGAAACTGCTCGCTGATTATCGCGGAAGGCGCGACCCGCACGGCTACTCGCTGCACGCCACGATCGAGGCCGTGGCCGATGAACTGGCTTGTGCGGCGGGATTAGTCTGCGGCAAGCTGGCAAACACGCCCGCATGCATTATTCGCGGCTATGCTTATCAGCACGGAAGTGGTGGGGCGCGGGCGCTGATCCGGCCCGCGAAGAATGATCTTTTTAGATAGTCGTCTCGCACAAGTTCCGCAGGAGAAAGCCATGACCTGGCCCGCTTCAGAGCTTGAACAATTCCACTCGCTGACTTGGGACGAGATTGCGCCTCAAGCTTCGCCAGCGATTCGCAGCGCCCTGGAGCGTGTGCTGGAGGCGCAAGACAGCGGTTGCTTGACCGACGAAGAACGCTACGCTTTGGCCAACTGCGATACGCCAAACGGCGGCCAACCAAGCTGCAATCGCGCAGACCTATTCGCGTTGCTCGTAGCCGCAAACACGCTCCGACGCGATCTGGTCGGCAATATCGTCAGCTATGTCGTAAATCGGAATATCAATTTCACCAATATCTGTTTCGTGGGATGCAAGTTTTGCGCCTTCAGCCGCGGCCCGCGCGAGGCCGACTCTTATTTTCACTCGCTCGAGGACATGGCACGCAAAAGTAAAGAAGCGTGGGCACTGGGAGCCACCGAAGTCTGCATCCAGGGCGGCCTGCCGCATGGTTTGGCTCCGTTTTACTATCGCGATATTTTGCGCGCCGTCAAGAATGCGGTGCCGTCCATGCACATCCACGCCTTCTCTCCGATGGAAATTGTGTATGGCGTGGAACTGACCGGCATGACCCTGCGCGACTACCTCACGATGCTGCGCGATAACGGCCTCGACACATTGCCCGGCACCGCGGCGGAGATTCTCGATGACGAAGTCCGCCATGTGCTCTCGCGCAATAAGCTTTCGTCCTCGCAATGGCAAGAGGTGATTCGCACTGCGCACGCCTGCGGAATTCGCACCACTTCGACCCTGATGTACGGGCACATGGAGACACCTGATCATTGGGTGCGGCAACTGAATCTTTTCCGCCAGATTCAGGATGAGACGGGTGGCTTCACCGAATTCGTGCCGCTTGGGTTTGTGCATCAGAACACGCTTCTGTTTCAGCAAGGATTGGCGCGCAGCGGACCGACGCTCGCCGAACATCTCAGGATTCACGCGCTCGCCCGAATTCTACTCGCCGGCTCCATCGACAATATTCAGGTTTCGTGGGTGAAGCTCAATCGCAAACTTTCGCAGCTTTGCCTGCATGCTGGCGCCAACGACTACGGTGGAACGCTGATGGAGGAAAATATTTCGCGCGAAGCCGGAGCGACCGCCGGCCAGTACACCAGTCCCGAAGATTTTCAGTCGTTGATTCTTGAGATGGGCCGCATCCCCGCTGAGCGCAACACAAAATATTCCCGCATGAACATCAAGCTCCCAATCGCGCCTGTTTCCTGGGGCGTTGCGCCCGATGCTTCCTCCCAATTCGAGCCGGAGTTTGCGTGAGCCGGGCAATTGCCATTATCGGAGGCACGGGCCCTGCGGGCATGGGCCTCGCCCTGCGTTGGGCGCGGGCCGGAGAAAATGTCATCATCGGCTCGCGCGATTCGGCGCGCGCGGACCAAACGGCGGAGACGATCCGCAAACGTGTCGGCGGCAACGCTCAGGTTTCGGGAATGGAAAATTCTGCGGCCTGCGCCGCCAGCGATCTCCTCGTGCTGACCGTTCCGTTCGAAGGGCAGGCCGCGCTTCTTAAACAATTGAAGCCGGCGATCCGCGCGGGAAGCGTCCTGATCGATGCCACAGTTCCCCTCGCAGCCAGCGTCGGAGGACGTGCCAGTCGCACTCTCGGCGTTTGGCAAGGCTCGGCGGCGCAACAGACGGCGGAGTTGGTTCCAAAAGGCGTTTCCGTAGTGGCGGCATTTCAAAACGTATCGGCGGATGTGCTCAATGGCAACCTCGACGAAGATGTCGATTGTGATGTGATCATGTGCAGCGATGATCCGGATGCCGCGCAGATTGCGATGGAACTTGCGGTGAAGATTCCGCGAATACGCGCCATCGACGGCGGCAAACTCGAGAATGCGCGTATCGTCGAACAGATCACCGCGCTGCTGATCGGCCTCAACATTCGCCACAAAGGCCACAGTGGGATCAGGATCACCGGCCTGCCCGACGCTGCCTACAAACTTTGACCGCGCAGTAGAATGCTCGGCGTAGGACGACATGACTACTGCTCCCAGCGAGGCACGAGCTATCGAACGACCAGCCATCGAATTTGATCATGTTTCCTTCCTCCTGAACGGCCGCCCGCTGCTCGAAGACCTCGTGCTCTCGGTGAAGCGGGGTGAGACGGTGGTGCTGCTTGGCCGCAGCGGCTCGGGCAAGACGACCACCTTAAAACTTATCAATCGCTTGCTGTTGCCGACCGCAGGCGATGTTAGAGTAAACGGACGACGGACTACCGAGTGGGATTCGATCCGACTGCGGCGTGGCATAGGCTACGTCATCCAGGACGGCGGCTTGTTCCCGCACTTCACGGTTGAGCGCAACATTGCACTCGTGCCGCGAATTGAGAACTGGCCACGGCAACGCGTAGAAGCGCGGGTGAGTGAACTGCTGGCGCTTGTCGGGCTTAACGACGAATTGGCCTCGCGATATCCCAGCCAGCTCTCCGGAGGCCAGCGGCAGCGTGTTGGTGTCGCACGCGCTTTGGCGGCTGATCCTACGATTCTGCTTCTTGACGAGGCCTTCGGCGCGCTCGATCCCATCACGCGATCAGAGATCCAAAAAGAGTTCCGCACTTTGCAGCAACGTATGCGGAAGACCGTCATCTTTGTGACCCACGATTTGCGAGAAGCATTACTGCTGGCGGATCGTATCGCGCTGATGGAAGAGGGACGGCTAGTCGTCGATCTTCCCGCCGCCGAATTTACGCGCTCGGAACTTCCTCTGGTACGAGCCTACATCGAAGCTTTCTCCGGATTGCCGGACACGAACAGCCATGACGGGATCACGAGGTTAGCAGAATGAATTTCCTGCAGTTTATGATGACGAATCGGCAGCAAGTGCTCGAGTTGACGTTGGAGCACATCACGCTCGCTGGCGTGGCTACGATTCTCGCAGCGCTGGTTGGAATTCCTCTCGGCATTCTGATCACGCGCGTTCCCCAACTGGGCAAACCGGTGCTCGGAGGTGCGAACATAATCCAGACCATCCCCAGCCTCGCCTTGTTTGGCTTTCTTCTTCCAGCGCCTTGGATTGGCGCGCGCGCCGGCCGTCTCGCGATCCTGGCTCTGGCGCTCTACGCACTGCTGCCGCTGATTCGCAATACCTATGCAGGCATTCGGGGCGTTGACCCGTCGGTGGTCGAAGCAGGCCGCGCCATGGGATTGACCGACCGCCAATTGCTTTTTCAGGTTGAGTTGCCTCTTGCCTCTGGGGTCATTGTGGCCGGCGTCCGAATCGCGACTGTGCTCTCGATCGGCCTGGCCACGATTGCGGCGGCGATCGGCGCGGGCGGGTTGGGAGAATTTATTTTTCGCGGGCTGGCCATGGTGAATAACCAGGTGATTCTCGCGGGCGCGATTCCAGCGGCGCTACTCGCACTGATTGCCGACTTCTTACTCGGACAATTGGAGCGGCGGCTCGGGTCGCTGCGCGGGAGATCGTAGGTCGGCTGCGGATTTTCCAATACAGAAGAAACCATGAACCACCAAGGGCACGAAGGATCACGAAAGGGCTTTCTAGCACTGCTTCTGCTGCTCCTTCTGCTCGCGCTCCAGATTTCAGGTTGCACTAGCCAAAGCGATCGGATCGTGGTGGGCTCAAAGAATTTCACCGAGCAAGTGATTCTCGGAGAACTCTTCGCGCAAATTATCGAAGGGCGCACTCACTTACCAGTCGAGCGGCGCTTCTATCTGGCGGGGACATTCATCTGCCAGCAGGCGATTCTCGCCGGACGAATCGACATCTATCCGGAATATACGGGCACGGCGCTCACCGCCGTTCTCAAACAGCAACCGAGCGGTGACAAGCAGCAAGTTTATCAACGCGTGAAGGAAGATTATGAAAGCAAGTTCGGCCTGACGGTCGGTCCACCGCTGGGCTTTGACGACACTTTCGCCATGGTTATCCGCGGCGACGACGCACGTCGTCTGCATGTGCAAACGCTGTCCCAAGCCGCACAATTCGCTCCGCAGTGGCGCGCTGGATTCGGTTACGAATTCATGGAGCGCCCCGACGGATACAAGGGTCTAGTGGCAAGCTATGGCCTGCGCTTTGCGGCACCCCCGCGCATCATGGATCTCGGCCTCATCACCCGCGCTCTCAAAGAACATCAGGTTGATATTATTGCCGGCAACAACACCGATGGCCTGATACCGGCGCTCGACCTGTTCGCGTTGCAGGATGACCATCATTACTTTCCGCCCTATGAAGCCGTCGCCATCATGCGCGGAGAGATGCTGAAGAAGCATCCCGAAGTGGGCCTCGCTCTCGACGCACTGACACGCGTCATCTCCGACGAAGATATGCGGCGATTGAATTATTCCGTGGACGGGCAACATCGTGATCCGACTGCTGTTGCGAGGGAGTTTCTGTGGCAGCGCGGTCTGATCAACTAGCTGTTGGGTGTAGATATCGCTGTAAATAACTACGAGGCCCGCCGCCGACACAGGTCCGTAACGGTGTCGAGGGCGTCTCGCACGATGAAAGTTACCGCATCGTGTACGGCGCTTTCCGAAAGTTCGCTGGACTTGCCGACAAGATTCATCGTCATGCGAATCCGCGTACCGCCTTTGAGATCCGGCCCGAATGAGACGTTCTGTTCGGCGGTAATGCCCAGGGCATGATTGAGCAGGCTGATGGAGCGTGGCGGACTGATGGAAGTTACAACCGCGGAAACCGTGGCCGCGACCGGCTTAACGATTGTGTATCGTATCCGACTGCCAACCTCCCAGGGCTTGCCCTCTGTCCATGAAGCTTCGTTGTAAATTCCACGATGGAGCAGACGTCCGAGATCCTGAAAAGCCTTGAACGCGGCATCGACTGGAACGGGGACGGTAACGGAGTACTCGACACGCGGCAGCATGCGATAGGCTCCACTGGTGCCGCGATTATGCGCCGATTCCGAACGGGAGACAAGCGGGAACGCCGGCCCGCTCGAGGTCGAGCAACTTGCGTTTGATATCGAGGCCGCCGCCGTAGCCGCACAGTGATCCACTCGACGCAATCACGCGGTGGCAGGGAACAATGATGGCCACGGGATTCCGGTTGTTCGACATGCCGACGGCGCGAAACGCCTGCGGATGGCCGATCGCCTCGGCAATATCGCGATAGCTGCGCGTCTCGCCGTAAGGAATTTCAAGCAACGCATTCCAGCAGGCGAGTTGGAAGTCGGTGCCGCGAAGATCGAGTGCGAAACCAAACTCGCGACGCTCGCCAGCGAAATACTCGTCGAGTTCGCGAAGATAAGGCGCGAGGGCCGATCTGGATTCCTGCAAAGTCGTGCCGGAACTCAACTTCTGCATGCGCGCTTCGAATTCAAGTCGCACCAGGCCTTTTGTGGAGGCTGCGAGGAAAAGTTGGCCGACTGGCGACGATGTTCGGGTGCAGGACAAAGTTTCCATAACGCGTGGAGGATAACACGGCGTGGAAACGGAGAGCTGTGGAAACCTGGCTGAGCTGAAGTTGAAAGCCTCAATCCGCTCCGCGAATCTACAAATAAAAAAGCCTCCCGCGTTCACGGGAGGCTTCCAGGGGGAGGGTACTGCTCGTTGCTGCTACTACTTCTGCTGCGGTTGATCCTGGGTAGCCGTGCCGGTTGAGGCCAGTTGCTCCAGATTATTCTTCAGGAGGCTGACTTCAACGCGTCCGCCAGTAATGCGCTTCGGCTTGGCTTCGCCTTCGGCGGCGGTCGTCGGCGCAGGAGCATTACCCATGCCGACGAGGTAAATTCGATACACCGGGATGTCATGGTTCAGCACCAAGTAGCGCACGACCGACTCGGCCATCTTCTGCGAAGTGGCGATTGCAACCTGTCCATGACCTGAGGAGAATCCCTGCACCTCGACAACGTAGCCGTGCTGACCCTTGAGTGGAGTCGCCATCTCGTCGAGCGCGTTTTTGGCGTTCTCGCTCAGCACTGTCTGGCCGGGCTTGAAGCGGATTTCGGTTTGCGTCGACGGCTGATATTGGTCGATGTTGGTGACCACCTGCTCAACCGTCGTTATCCGAGTGTTCGCCTGCTGCGCGGTTTGCTGCGCGGCTTGTGCCTTGTTGCCGGCGTCGACGGCATGCTGATCGGCTTCGTTGGCCTTGGCTGATGCGAGTTGAATTCCCTGTTGCGCGCGCGCATCGGTATCTTTAATTGCCTTGCTGTTCGCGGCGGTCAGTTCATCAAGCTCGTTGATGCGGTCGCGAATCGGCTGCGTCTGGCGCGCGACATATTTCTTGCGCGCAAACGGATTCACGCGTCCCCAGAAGCCCTCGCGAGTCTCCGGCTGCAATGGCTCTTTGCCGGTGGCCGCAGTTGGCTGCGAAGATGACGATTGCGCCGCGGTCGACGACGACTGCGCCGCGGGCTGGCTCTGGGCGGCGGAGTTATTATCCTGGGCGAAAGCTGGCACGGCCAATACGACGGCCAGCATTAAAGCGAAGATGGTGCGGTTTTTCATTTCGACTTCCTCCAAGTGGGGAGCGGAAAGCGCTCCGTCCGCCTCGCGGCGTTATGTCCTAATGGCGTTTTCAAGCGCAAACTGCATGACTCTTTGCATCATTTCGGAGGCAACAGGCGACGCAATGGTTGCCTCAAAAAACGTCATCGGAAAAGCGCCCGGGTCACGGGCCTGCCTTTCTATTAACAGTTTAGGTGCCAAATGTCAGAATACCCACCATTAAATGCAAGTGCTTTATTTTCATAGAGACTCAGGTTGATCGCTGACCAGGGAACGAAGGACTGCGGCGGTAATTTTGGCAGCTGCTGATATAAAAACTGCGCGCCCCAGGCTTTCCGTCGAAAATACCCAGAAAAAAAGAACAACAAATGCAGCACCGGACTCATCCAGCAACTTATGCGTCGATTCGATTCCAAATGGCTGCGATTTGCTCTGTATCCACTTATGTTTGTGGTCTTAGGGCGCTTCACCTTCACCAGCTTGGCTCACGCCGAAGTGACTCCTCTCGATCTTTCAAAACTGAAAGCGCCCGCGGGCTTTCGAATCTCGGTCTTTGCGGACAACATTGACGGTGCCCGCATGCTCGTCTTCACTCCGGGCGGCGAGCTCCTGGTCAGCGAGTCTGGCGAGGGCAAGGTAGTCGCGCTGCGCGATCCGCAGCACACGGGAAAGGCCATCCAGTCAGTGATCGTTCTCAGCGGCCTCAACGAACCGCACGGCATGGCGTTTTACGAAGGCAAGTTCTACGTTGCCGAGAATGACAAGGTTCTCCGCTATGACTGGAACGAAGCTACGCTGAGGGCGACGAATCCACAAAAGCTCGCCGATTTACCGACTGGCGGCGGCCACTCCACTCGCAGCATCGTCTTTCATGACGGCAAGATGTACATCTCTGCCGGATCGAGCTGCAATGTCTGCATTGAAAAAGATCCGCGGCGTGCGACAGTGATGGAATTTAATCCGGACGGGACGGGCATGAGAATCTTCGCGAAGGGGCTGCGCAATGCCGTCGGCGTCGCGGTCAATCCGAAAACGGACACGGTGTGGGTCACGGTCAACGGACGCGATTGGCTGGGCGACGATCTGCCGCCGGAGACGATTTACGATCTCGGCAAAGATGGCGGCGATGGCGGCTGGCCGTATTGTTACGGCGATCGCGTGCCCGATTCCAATTTCACCAAGCCGGGCGACACTCGCTGCCAGAGCGTGCTCGAGCCGAAAGTGCAGATGCAGGCGCACTCCGCTCCGCTCGGCTTGGCGTTTTATGAGGCATCGCAGTTTCCCACCGAATATCAGAACAACATATTCGTCGCCTTTCATGGATCGTGGAACCGCAGCGTTCCAACTGGATATAAAGTCGTGCGCGTAAAACTTGACGACAAAGGTCAGCCCGTGGGCGGCGCGCAGGATTTCATCGCTGGATGGCTGGCTCCGGGCGAAACGAAAAAGGGACGTTGGATGGGCCGTCCAGTGGGCATCGCATTCAGTGAGGACGGGACTATGTATTTGAGCGATGACTCCGCCGGCCTGGTCTACCGGATTACTTATGCGAAGTGATTGATCTGTAGCGCAAAAGGGAGGTGTGTGCGTTGCGGTTGGCGAATCTTTCCCTTCCCACTAGTTATAATCCGCTGTGACTGACAGCTGATAACTGACGACTGCCCCAATGCGCTTCGAACTCTTCGTCGCCACTCGATACCTTCGCGCCAAACGGCGCCAGGCCTTCATTGGCGTGATCACGGGGATCTCCATCCTCGGAGTCGCTGCGGGGGTGGCTTCGCTGATCGTCGCGCTGGCAATTAACAATGGCTTCCGCCAGGATTTGCAGGCGCGCCTGCTCGGCTCGACCGCGCACATCAGCTTGCTGCGGGTGGAGAGCGATGGCATTCGCGATTGGCGTCCGTTGCTGGAAAAATTATCGAAGCAGCCACATGTCGTGGCGGCGGCTCCGGCGATTTATGAGCAGGTGCTGATTTCGCGGGGTCCGAGGGCGCGCGGAGCGGTGCTCAAGGGGATGCTCCCGCGGTATGAAACGAAGGTCAGCGACCTGCTGAACTCTGTAACGCTCGGGTCGGCGGCTGCGCTTGCGGAGGAGCCAACGGCTGGTTCGGGGGAAGCTTTTGGCGGAACAAATTCACAAGCGAATACAAATTCAAACCCAACGACAGCGGGCGAGGGCGCCCGCTCCACACAGCAACAATGGCAACAAAATGAGTCGCCCGACGACCTCCTTGGTGTGCAGCGGCGGGTTGCCGCCATGCCTCCTATTATTCTCGGCAAGGACATGGCTGACGAGATTGGAGCGACCGTCGGCTCGGTTGTGCTGGTGACTTCGCCACAGGGCGAATTGACTCCCTTTGGGATGGTGCCGAAATATATTCGCTTTCACGTTGCCGGAATTTTCAACTCCGGCTTCTATGATTACGACTCTTCCTGGGCGTTTATACGCCTGGCCGACGCGCAGAGCTTATTCGGATTGGGCGATGTAATCTCAGTCATCCAATTCAAGCTCGACGATATCTACCTGGCCGGAGAAGTCGCGCGCGCCCTCGAACAGGCCGCAGGCTCGGGCTTCATGGCCACCAGTTGGATGGAGCAGAACAAACCTCTCTTTCGCGCTCTGCGACTGGAGCGTGTAGTTACATTCATCACAATCGGCTTGATCGTCTTCGTGGCGGCGCTCAACATTCTGATCTCGCTGATCATGATGGTGATGGAGAAGACAAAAGACATTGCCGTCCTGATGTCGCTTGGTACCAAGAAAAAACAGATCCGCCGCGTCTTCATCGCCCAGGGCGTGCTGATCGGCGTAATCGGCACCGCGATCGGACTCGTGCTCGGCTACGCCATCTCCTACGCGGGCGGACATTATCACTTTATTTCGCTCTCGCCAGAAGTTTATTCCATCGATTACGTTCCCTTCGCTGCTCGCCTCTCCGACGGATTCATCGTCGCCCTCGTGTCCATCGGAATTTCCTTCGTAGCCACGATTTATCCTTCATGGTCGGCGGCGCGGATCCTGCCCGCGGAAGCTTTGCGCTACGAGTAGCGCTCCGCTCATCTGTAGTGGACTCGTCTAGTGGACTCGCAGCTTTATTGTGGCCGTTTTGTGATCGCTGTCACTGGCAGCGGTTTTCGGCCCCTATGCAGTTTTCGTAGAGCTGATTCCCAAAAATGGAATCGGCCGCAAAGAAGTTCCTCCGAGCAATCGGCTCGACCATGGTTTAACCGACCGTGTTCTAATGGATCGCAGATTCCCTCCTCAGGTTGCAGCGGGAGGGGGTCTTGGTACTCAGGAGGGAAAGTTTGCATCCAATAACTCAAGATCCTTTATTAAGGGTCGAAGGGTTAAGTAAGAGGTTTCGCTCAGGCGAAGCAGAACTCGTGCTCTTTGAGAATCTGTCTTTCCAGGTCAGCAAGGGAACGATGCTGGCGATCGTCGGGCAATCGGGTGCCGGAAAGAGTACCTTGTTGCACATCCTCGCCGCTCTTGATCGTCCCTCTGCGGGTACCGTATACTGCGCCAACGCCCACGTGAATTCCCTTTCCGAGGATGCCGCCGCTGAGTTTCGTAATCGCGAAATCGGCTATGTGTGGCAGTTTCACTATCTCTTGCCGGAATTTACCGCCCTCGAAAATGTTGCCATGCCGCTCTTGACGCGCGGCCAGGCGCTTTCGACGGCTGAGGCCGAGGCATCGCGCTGGTTGCGCGAAGTGGGATTAGCCGAGCGCGGGCATCATCGCTCAGGCGAACTCTCAGGCGGCGAACAGCAACGGCTCGCATTGGCTCGCGCACTCATCACGCAACCGCAAGTGCTCCTCGCCGACGAACCTACCGGCGATCTCGATGGCCGTACCGGCGACTTAGTTTTTGACCTGATCGCGCGGTTGCATCGCGAGCATCAGTTGACTTCGCTGATTGCAACACACAACTTGTCGTTTGCACGACGGTGCCATAGGGTTTTGCGGCTCGATCAAGGCAGAATAGAAGAAGTGGCGCCGGAATCGCTTCCGGCGTGAGGCTCGCGCAAGGAAGGACAGGCGAAGCGGCATAGTAAAGAAAGCCTGCGAACTAAACTGGAACGCTCACCCAGAAAGTGAGCACTAAAGTTAAAAGTTCGGAGTACCCTTAGGTAAGAGCTGAGAGGTTACCAACAGGCGGATATCGCTTAGGTGATCAGGCGATATAAATGCATAATGGGGTAGGGGCAGGGGTTTGGCGGAGGCTGAAGGTGCCGCGCAAACTCGGGGGAATGGGTATATGTTCGAACGCTATACGGAGAAAGCCAGGCGCGTCATTTTTTTTGCGCGATACGAGGCGAGTCAGTTTGGCTCACCTTATATTGAGACAGAGCATCTTTTGCTCGGTTTGCTGCGAGAAGACAAAGCCCTGACCAATCGTTTTCTGCGCTCCCACGCGTCGGTGGAATCGATCCGCAAACAAATCGAAGGTCACACCACCATCCGTGAAAAGGTTTCCACTTCTGTCGATCTTCCCCTGAGCAACGAATGCAAGCGCGTGCTGGCCTATGCCGCAGAAGAGGCCGAACGCCTTTCGCACAAGCACATTGGCACCGAGCACCTCCTGCTCGGATTGCTTCGCGAAGAAAAATGTTTTGCCGCTGAAATTTTGCACGAGCGTGGATTGCGCCTCTCGACCATCCGCGAAGAACTGGCCCGCACCAGCCAGGAAAAAACGGCGCCGCAGCGCGGTCAACGCGAGTCATCTCTATTAAGTGAATTTTCCCGGGACTTGACGCAGTCGGCCATGGACAGCCAGCTCGATCCGCTGGTCGGTCGGGACGGAGAAGTCGAACGCGTCGTGCAGATTCTCTGCCGCCGCACCAAAAATAATCCCGTGCTCATTGGCGAGCCCGGAGTAGGCAAAACAGCCATCGTAGAAGGCCTGGCGCAGCGCATCGCTGACGGCGAAGTTCCATCCTTCCTCGCCGACAAGCGTATTCTGGCTCTCGATCTTTCGCTGATCGTAGCCGGAACCAAGTATCGCGGACAGTTTGAAGAGCGGCTCAAGACCATCATGAAAGAGCTGATGGAGTCGCAGAATTCCATCATCTTCATCGACGAGCTCCACACGCTTGTAGGGGCGGGCTCGGCCGAAGGCTCGCTCGACGCCGCCAACATCCTGAAGCCGGCTCTCTCCCGCGGCGAAATTCAGTGCATCGGGGCTACTACCCCAGCGGAGTATCGCAAGTCGATCGAAAAAGATCGATCGCTCGAGCGTCGGTTCCAGGCCGTAAAAGTTCCGCCGCCGAACGAAGCCGACGCCATCAAGATTCTCTTCGGCATCAAAGAGCGCTACGAAAAATTCCACGCCGTCACCTACACCGACGACGCCATCAATTTTTCCGTATCGCATTCGAATCGCTATATTCCTGACCGTTTCTTGCCGGACAAGGCGATCGATCTGATCGATGAAGCTGGCGCTCGCGTAAAGCTGCGCCAGACCACGCTTCCCGAGGAATTGACCGAAGTCCAGAAGCGCATCAAATTCATCGTCCACCGTATGGAGAACGCCATCGCGAACCACGAGTTTGAGAAGGCGCGCTTCTATTCGGACGAAGAACGCAAGGAGCGCGAGAACCTGCGCGCCCTTCGCGAAAAATACCACCTCGATGAGTCCTCCACCGGCGTTGTCGGTCGGGAGGACATCGAGGACGTGGTATCGCGCTGGACCGGCGTCCCCATCACCTCGATCAAAGAAGAAGAGACACAGAAGCTGCTGCGCATCGAAGAAGAGCTGCACAAGCGCATCATTTCGCAGGAAAAAGCGATCAGCGCTTTGGCGCGAGCCATTCGGCGTTCGCGTGCCGGGCTGAAGAGCCCGAATCGCCCCATCGGCTCGTTCTTATTTCTGGGCCCGACCGGTGTCGGCAAAACCGAAGTTGCGCGCACGCTTGCGCACTTCATGTTCGGCAGCGACAAAGCTCTAGTCCGCTTCGATATGTCGGAGTTCATGGAGAAGCACTCGGTCTCGAAGCTGATCGGGTCTCCCCCAGGATATGTGGGCTACGAAGAAGGTGGCCAGCTGACCGAGCGTGTCAAGCGAGCGCCATATTCGGTCGTCCTGCTCGACGAAATCGAGAAGGCGCACCCTGATGTCTTCAACATTCTTTTGCAGGTTTTTGAAGACGGCCAACTGACCGACGGCCTCGGCAACACGGTCGACTTCAAGAACACCATCATCATCATGACGTCGAACATAGGCGCCCGGCACCTCATGAAACGCGAGGGGCTCGGTTTCCAGCATTCACAGGATGATATGGTCTCGGCCAAGGTCGAAGAACTGGTGAAGGGCGAGGTCAAGCGCACCTTCAATCCAGAATTCCTGAACCGCGTGGATGAGATCATCCTCTTCCTGGCGCTCAGCGAAAACGACCTGATCCAGATTCTCGAACTCATGGTCAGCCAGCTGAACCAGAATCTGGCGCAACGTTCGATCACCGTCACCGTGGCCGACGAAGCCAAGAAGTGGATTCTTAACCAGACCCTGACCGACCGCAGCTACGGAGCCCGTCCACTGCGCCGCGCCTTGCAGAAGTACATAGAAGACCCGCTGTCAGAAGCGCTGATCCAGGGCACGATCACAACCCGGCCAGCCTTCATCGAGGTCTTCCTCGAAGCCAACAAGCTGTACTACCGTCCAGTAGACGCGGAGAAGACCGAGGGCGTGCTGCTGTACGAAAGCTAAGTAAGCCTTCAGTTATCAGCTATCAGCCGCCAGTGAAAACTGGCGGCTTTTGTTTTGCTCGCGTAGCTCTAAGCTGTGAGATGGGCAGACGAACTACAATCTTCCTACCGAAGATGAAAGTCGATCATGAAAAGCGCGACCACCCAAGGTGGATTCCCAAGGCCACCATCCTCGCCATCAACCTCTTCCTGATCTTTCACATCGTCGCCATAGCCTGCTGGTGCGTTCCACTCAATCTGCCGCCAATCCTGCTATGCAGGAAATTGGTCCGTCCGTATTTCCTGTGGGCTGGACTCTTTCAAGCCTGGGATATGTTCGCGCCCACGCCTTGGCCGGCGAATAGCTACGTCGAAGCGACCGTTATCTATAAAGATGGCTCAAGAACAACCTGGCCACTCCCGCGAATGGAGCAACTGAGCCTCACCGACCGTTACTTCAAAGAGCGCTATCGTAAATTCTCGGAAGTTATCCAGATCGATGACAACGACGCTTTGTGGCCGGATGTCGCTCGCCACATTGCGCGCCTGAACAGCACTCCGTCAAATCCGGTGAAAACCATCATCCTCATTCGATGGTATTCGGTGATCATTCCGCGTCCAGACGGCTCTTATCAGCCTGAGCCGTGGGATCGCCATGTTCTCTTGGGCTATGGCGTGAGGCCCGAGGATTTGCAATGAAGGTAGATTTGCAATGAGCGAGGACTGGCAATGAGGCTGACGCTACGATCCTTAGCGGAAGCGTGGAATAGATTTTTTTTCGCGAAGCAATCTCCGCTGCCGATTGCGCTGTTTCGTATCGCTTACGGGCTCTTAGTGATCGCGACTCTCGTCTTACTACGCCCCGATTGGTTGGCTTGGTACGGGCCCCACTCCTGGATAAGTTTGCAAACCATGCAAACCGCCGAGCCCGGCACCCGGATCAATCTCTTCACTGTGATTCCGCAAACCGATAGCTGGATCAACGCGTTCTTTTGGGTATTCCTCGCGTCGGCAATCCTGCTCAGCGCCGGTCTGTTCACGCGCATCAACAGCGTAATCGTATTTCTCTGCCTAACCTCAATTCATCAAAGGAACCTCTACATCACCCACGGCGGCGACACTTTCCTGCGTCTTGCGGGATTCTTCTTGATGTTCGCTCCCGCCGGCGCCGCACTTTCTTTAGACCGCCTGGTGCGGATCTGGCGTAGAAGCAATAAAGGCACGGCCGAACAAGATGACGTCATCCAGCCTCAAAGGCCATGGGCGCAACGGATGATTCAACTCCAGCTGTCGCTCTTGTATTTTGTCGCATTTCTCACCAAAGTAAAGAGTCCGCTCTGGCTGAACCGAACTGCTTTGTACTACGTCTATCACCTGGATTCACTGCGGCGCTTCCCTGTGCCCGCATGGCTTCTCGGCGCGACCACGCTCAGATGGGCTGGCTGGTCGGCCATTGCCCTTGAATTCTCCTTAGGAATCCTCATCTGGGTAAAAGATCTTCGGTACTACCTGCTCGCGCTCGGCCTGCTCTTTCATCTCTGCCTCGAATATTCCCTCAACATCTCGCTCTTTCAATGGGATGTCTTGTCGGGATACATTCTCTTCATTGACCCGGCAGACGCAGCGCGCGCCTGGAATTGGATCAAGCTTCGCCTTACCGGACGTCGAGTCGAGCCCGGCTAACCAGCTTTCGAATATTTCGCATGAATTATTTCAAATCATCTTCCGCACATCTTTCATCACAATCAGGCGGTGAGCCCCATCACATACTCTCGTCCCGCGGCATGCCACAATCGTCCCTGATGGGGCAGCGCTCGGCGTCCTGAACTTCTCCCCAGCGAAGCCACAATTCAGCAACTCCCTGGAATGCGCGTCACTGTAAGTCGTTATTATTGAATACTTTGCCAACCTACCCTGCCAACCATGTGATTCTAATAA
>Ga0210396_10000305_pt1 | contig 71101 bp, 69 predicted proteins | sample IncBWH17OmetaG_FD_155466 | JGI IMG/M metagenome (GOLD analysis project Ga0210396, IMG submission 155466) | Forest soil microbial communities from Barre Woods Harvard Forest LTER site, Petersham, Massachusetts, United States - Inc-BW-H-17-O ... | reverse complement strand
GGCTGGTGGTACAGGCGGAACATCACCTTATTCCTACTCCTGGTCAACAGGATCTGTCACCGCCACCGCATCCAATCTCAACGCCGGCATACACTATGTAGTACTTACTGATGGACTGGGTTGTACAAGCAAAGATTCTGCCCTTATACTTCAGCCCACTGCTGTTGTTGCCATCCCTATGACTGCAGTCACTTTGTGTATCGGTCAATGTATACCATTAACAGGTTCCGCATCGGGCGGTACACCCGGTTATACTTATACGTGGACCCTTAACACGCTTCCTGCTGTTTCGCCTGCCTGTCCCGTAACAACCACCAGCTACACCGTAACAGCTACTGATGCCAACGGTTGTGTTTCGCCTCCCGCTTTAGCAACAATTATCGTGAATCCTCCGTTACTGGTTGTAACCAGCGGCGATACCGGTTTATGCCCCGGACAATCGGCTATGCTGTATGCACATGCCAGCGGAGGAAACGGTTCATACAGCTACTCCTGGTCAACAGCTATCGGGTTGAGTTCAACTACCGTTCAGAATCCAATTGCCAGCCCTGCAACCACCACCACCTACACGGTAGTAGTAACCGACGGTTGCGGAACACCTCCTTCCAGAACAACCGATACTGTGAAAATTTATCCGGCTCCCGTTGTTGTCTTTACAGCCACCGATACCGCAGGCTGCGCTCCGCTTTGTACCACATTTACAGGAATTGCAAGCCCAGCATGTGCATCCGCAGTCTGGATCTTCGGTGATGGCACAACAGGAAGCGGTTGCTCCAATGTATCTCATTGCTACAGCAACGCCGGAATTTATTCTGTTACCGAAACCATTACCGATATTCACGGATGTCCTGCATCATTTACCCGACCCAATTATATTGATACCTGGCCCAAACCGAAGGCTGCCTTTATACTGGGCCCCCAGCCAACAACGATCCTTAATTCGGAAATCATTTTCTCCGATCGCTCTATTGGCGCTAACTCCTGGAAATGGAATTTCGGCGATTTTCAGGAAGCGACTTCTACCCTTGAAAATCCAAGACATACTTACACCGATACCGGTTGCTATACTTCCATCCAAATTGTGGAAAACAGCTATGGCTGTAAAGACACCGCTTACGGGCCCTTATGTATTCATCCCGATTTCAGTTTTTATGTACCCAATGCATTCACCCCTAACGGCGATGGTAAAAATGATCTGTGGTTTCCAAAAGGATTGGGTGTAGATCCCAACAACTATCACATGACTGTTTATGACCGCTGGGGCAATCAGATCTGGGAAACAAATACCTGGGACCAGGGATGGGATGGCCGCGCCAACGGTGGCGAGCAGACTGCACAGATTGATGTATTTGTCTGGATCTGTACCGTTGCCGACTATCTGGGCAATGTACACCAACTGGAAGGCCATTGCAGCATTATTAAATAATTGTTGCCTTCCACTTATTCTCCTACCTACAGATTTCATCCAGATTCCGTTACCTATCTTTGAATAAAAAAAGATATGATGCTTTCCCGTTTTCTATTGAGTAGTTCGTTGCTGGTTTCTGCAACGTTTCTTTCCGCACAAACAAAACCGGCTTCGGAATATAAACCGGTCGAAAAAATTAAAGTCGAAGGCGATGGTGGCTGGGACTATATTACATCCGATGATGAATCCGGAATGGTATATATCTCCCACGGAACCATTGTACAGGTATTGGATACCAAAACAGGTACCATCAAAGCCACCATCCCCGACACAAAAGGAGTACACGGCATAACCGTTGCCAGAGATCTTAACAAAGGTTTTATCAGCAATGGCAAAGATACCTCTGTAACCGTTTTTGATTTGAAAACGTTTGCAACCATTACAAAAATAAAAGTGACCGGCAAAAATCCGGATGCTATTCTTTATGACCCTTTTTCTCACCTTGTATTTGCCTATAACGGACGCAGCTCCAATGCCACTGTTATTGATGCGAAAACAAATGCTGTAGTAGCCACCATACCCCTGGATGGAAAACCTGAATTTTCGGCCACCGACGGTAAAGGAAATGTATTTGTGAATATTGAAGATAAAAGCACCCTGTGCAGAATAAATACCAAGACACTTAAAGTTGATCAGACCTGGCCTATTGCTCCGGGAGAAGAGGCCAGCGGACTTGCTATTGATACCAAAAATCACCGTCTGTTTATGGTTTGTGATAACAAACTCATGATCATTATGGATTCGGAAACGGGTAAGGTAATCGCGAATCTTCCTATCGGCGAAGGCGCTGACGGTGTAGCATTTGATCCGGGCAAAGAGCGTGCATACAGCTCCAATGGCGATGGAACACTTACTGTTGTACAAGGGCAAAATGGTTCCGGATACAAGATCCTTGAAACCGTTACCACACAGAAAGGTGCCAGAACATGTACCGTAGATATCCGTACTCACCACATCTATTTGCCAACAGCCGAGTTTGAAGCTGCACCTGAAGGTGGTGAAAAGAAAAGACCCGGTCTTAAGAAAGGCACGTTCACTATTCTGGATGTAGCCCCTGTAAAATAGCAGATTTCGGCTTCTTTATCTATCGGGTATTCCTGTTTTGAGGGATGAAGATTAGATGAAGGTAATTTCTTTTTTTGCGTTTCTCTTTTTTGGCCCGGTTATTGGATATTCTGTTGTAGAAAACCAAAAAACCCAAACCATGAAAAAGTTCCTCGCAATGGCAGTGATCCTGATGTTTACTGCTTCGGCTTTTGCCAACCCATCAACAGACAAAAAAACAAAACCTGCTGCAAGCCACAAAACGCAGGATAAAGGAAAAGAAAAGGGCAAGACAAAACCTAAGGCTGAAAACAAAGACACCAAAAAAGAAACCAAGCCTAAAAAGTAAGTAATGCGCCACCCCTTTAAAACCCGCCAATAACATGGCGGGTTTTTTATTGCTTTCTACTCACTACCTTTATTATTCAAACAACGATGTGTTGTGAAAATGGGGCATGCCGTTTTTAATTTTTTTGTCATGAAAAAACTTATTCGTCAATATAAAGCCCTGATCCAGACTTTTCTTTCTCTGCTGAATAAACCGGCAGGGAAACTACAACAGGAAGATATTCATCAGATCCGGGTTTGTATAAAACGACTCAAAGCTATACATCGTTTTTTGTATGCCCTTTCTCCCCCGCGCTTTAAGGCCATGAAAAAGGATTGCTTCCACTCTCTTTTCTCCACTGCCGGCAAAGTTCGCGAACTGCATGTTTTACGAAATACATTAATTCCATATAGCGCTTCCGGTCCTTCGCTCGAAGGTTTTATCATGAGTTTGTCAAAACCGGAAAAGGAATGTATGCGGGATTTTATCAAAACCAGAGCCTCGTTTAATATCACAGTCCTGGATAAACGATTGCAAAAACTGGAATCGGGGGAAAAAAGATGGAGCCAGAAAGATCTGCGAAAGGCGGGAAAACTATTCATTCAAAAAAAAGTGAAGAAAATTCCTATGCTGTCCAACAGTTATGATGACAAAAAACATTTGCACCGCATCCGGAAAAGCTTGAAGGGGCTGGAGCCTGTTTTGGTCCTGGAGCAGACCATACGCCCTACTGATAAGTTAAAGGAGACTATTAAAAAAATGCGGCTGCTTAATAAACTCATTGGCAGCTGGCACGATCTGGTTGTTCTGGAACACCACCTCCGTCTTTTTATCAAACAACAGAAAGCAGGTTCTGCCAATTCGGGACTTGTTTTGATGTGCCGTCAGTTGGCCATAGAAGAGGCCCTGATAATTCCGGTTATGAATAAACAGTTGAAAGAACTTCTTCAGCGCTTCTGATCAGAAATCTTCTGCTCCTTCGAATACATCTATTTTGCCGAAATGCTGGATATTGTTTAAAAGATATTCGTGAGCCGGAGGCGGTTGTCCTATTCCTCCGTCTTCCATGAGCCTGGTATTGTCAAACACCTGGCCCAGTTCTATAAATGAAAGATAGGGTTCCAGAGCAAACAGCAGGATTCTGAGTTTTCCTTTGGGATCCAGTATACGTGTCCAGTAATCGTGATGATCGGGACTTGCAGCTGGTTCTTCCAGGTTTCCACCGGCACGGTTTTTTGCCCAGTTCACCATCGGTTTCAGCTGTGATTTATCCACAAATTTAAACGGAGGGCGGTGATTAAATACCGGAGACAAGGTTGCCGCCAGTTTTGACATATTGGTAGCTCCTGCATTACCGGAAGAAATATGATATACCTTATATTTTCGTTTGGCAAACAACAGCTTTACAATGGCACGTGAAGCAAAATCCACCGGAATAACATCCAGGCGGGATTCGGGATTTACAGGAACCAATCTCAACAGATTCATTGTGGCCAGTGCCCACAGAATAACATTGGATCGCGGAGTGCCGTTCCGGCTATCGCCCATAATGATAGAGGGACGTACCACAAGTATCTGATCTTCTCTCAGGAATTCACTCAGCATCAGCTCTCCCATCATTTTAGAACGGGTATAACTCACCAGGTGATCTGTTTCCAGATTGGGCGACTCATCTTCCATCACAGCCCTGTTACGTATGTTTTTCCCGCAGATAGTTGCAGTACCAACATAAACGAATGTTTTTAATTTCTTCAACCCTTTGCTCCACGATAAAATACGACGCAGTCCATGCACATTCACATCCATGATCATGGAATCAAACATCTTGGAAAAAGAGGTGTTTGCTGCAGAGTGGATGATGGTCTCCACATGATCCAGATTTTTGTTCTGACGCAGGATATCTTCCAGGCTTTTATCGGCCAGATCGCCGAGTACAGGAATGATTTTAGATTCATCCATATAATCGTCATGGAGGGAGAAAACTTTTTGAAGTCTTTTTCCTGCATCTTCTTCGCTGCGGGCTCTGACTAAACAATAAATTTTGCCTACTTCTTTTCTCTTAGAAAGATCCATCAATACTTCCCCTCCTAAAAACCCTGTCACGCCTGTCAAAAAAACATCCATCTAATTCTCTTTTATTAGTTTATTATTCAAAACAATTCAAGACCGAAAATGCCGGCCACTATCAATCCGATAGAAATAATTTTTGCCAGGGAAACCGGCTCTTTATAAAATATCATACCGATAACTGCAATAAGAACAATACCCATACTGGCCCAAATGGCATAAGCAATGCTTACTTCCATTCGTTTCAAAACAAATATGAGGGAAACAAGGCTGATTCCGTAAAACAAAAATACAAGCAAAGAGGGAACCAGCTTGGTAAACCCTTCGGCCTGTTTCATACAGATCGTACCAAGGACCTCAAATATTATCCCGAAACCAAGAAATACCCAATTCCGAAATCCTTCCATTTTCTTCTCGTCGCTGTTTTTTCGTTTCCTGTCGCTAAATTTCCATGTTCTTTATTCTTTCACCAGAAATCATGAGCTACTCGTTGCCCTTACTCTATGGCAATGAACCTGTTAACAACAACCCGGTTGATGATTTAGCGTGCAAAGTGTTAATAAAGAGCTCGGTATGATCCTGTTGGGGCCAAAGCCATATGCACACGATCTTTTCCGAGCCACAAAAGTAGGCATTTTGCCGGAATTTTTTTTTAATGTACGTTTGATGCCAATGGGTGGCTTTTTCTCGCTAAAGAATGTTTATGTACGTTATTCCGCTGTTCTGATAGCGTTGCTTTACATTGTCCTGGAAGCAAGACAAAACAACGATTTTGAAATTTTTCTCTCTGCCTCTTCCGATATTGTTCGTCACCTGAACATCTATACAACATTCTATAAATCCTGTTATCACTACTACTATAGCCCTCTCTTTGCCTTAGCCTTATTTCCGCTTACCCTGCTTCCCGTATACATCGCCAAACTGATATGGCTTGCTCTGAATCTTGTTTTTATGTTCAGAACGTGGAAGGCCATTGTCTTCTTTATTGATCGCACCCTTTTTTCCGAAAAACAGAAATTGTTTTTTACCGTTCTCTGTTTTCTTTTTGTCCTTTACTTTCTGACAGAAAATTTCCATTGCGGTCAGATGACCATATTCCTTCTTTATTTATCAGCCGATGGTATGTACCGCATTATGACAGGACGCTATTGGCTGGGCGCGCTGTTGATTTCGCTCGCTATCAATATCAAGCTGTTGGCTTTGGTACTTCTGCCTTATCTTATTTACAGACGTTATCTGAAAACATTGGGGTGGTTGGCCGGATTCCTGACACTATGGCTTCTTATTCCCGCCGCCATCATCGGATATGATTTCAATCTCGAATTAATAAAATCGTGGGGGCGTCTTATTAATCCCTCTAACCCTGAACATGTAATTGATACCGCCGAAAGGAGTTTTCATGGCTTATCCTCCTGGCTTCCTACTATTCTTATGGATAAGGTTTCTGACCCCCAGGTGCTGCCTATCAAACGCAACATTGCCAACCTGGATGCAAAAACAGTGGGCACGATAATAAATGTATTTAGGGGCGCGCTTATTCTTTTCTTTCTATACTTCCTCAGAAGTCTTCCTTTCCGGAGAACGCATAATAAATTACATGCGCTTTGGGAGCTCTCGTATCTGTTTTTGCTTGTTCCGCTTATTTTTCCGCATCAGCAGCATTATGCTTTTTATTTTATGTTTCCAGCCGGCTCGTATCTGTGTTATTATCTCGCTATTCAAAAGGTGGTTCCGGAAAAAACAATTTCGCGTTTTAAGTTCCGAGCATTGATGCTTGGAATGATCTTCGTTTTTATTACCAACAACCTTCAGCTTATTCTCGGAGAATTCGGAAGCTATTACGTCCATTTCAAAACCATTACATACGGAGCCTTGCTCATGATTCCTTTGCTGGCATGGGCAAAACCAGATCAGGTACCAGTCAGAGCAGACGATACAATAGAACAGGAAGTTCAAAAATGAAACGGAAGACCGGGTGCCGGTTTTCTTTTTATGCGGAAAGCGCCTCCTGAGGAAGTGGCTCGGCCAAAAGGATTTCTTCGAGGTCTATCACCTGTCCGACATTCCTTTTTTCTCTTATCCCCGATGATGTATGAAAAGTAAAACGCTCACCCAGACTGGCAAAGCGGTAGCTTAAACGCTCACTTGATTTTATCTCCCACACAACACCAAAAACATCCTTTCCCGAACGGAGTCTGAATTTGCATGGCCTGTCATTATAGGACAGGAAATCAAATCTTGTCATTTTGTGGTGGATTTTGTTGATCTAAATTTCGTTTATTAAACGAAGACGAACAAGATAAGTTCGATGCACTTTTCAACAAAAATCCGACATTGTTAATAACGTGTGTTATTTAAGACCGCGCCGCTCTTTCCAGATCTGGTTAAACGATTTCGGTGCAACAACAGGTAATTCCCTTCTTTCACCCCAGGTTTTCTTAAAGAACTGCTTGAGCATGAAGTTCTTCACCTTGGCTCCGCCTTTCTCCATCTTACTTCTTTTTAACATGGCTCCTTTCCAGAAAAACCAAATTACGTTTTCGGTTTTGGACGACTTTTCTGTCACCGCATCTCTACGATTGGCCAAAAGAAGCTTATGAAGGTCTATTTTTACGGGACAAACTTCTGTACACTTGCCGCAAAGCGAGGATGCATAGCTCAAATGCTTAAATTCCTGTAATCCTCTCAGATGAGGTGTTATAACCGCTCCAATAGGACCGCTGTATGTAGTACCGTAAGCATGTCCTCCTACTCCTTCATAAATAGGACAGCCATTTAAACAAGCTCCGCAGCGAATGCAATTAAGCGCTCTTCTCTGTTCTGCCTGAGCCAGCAAATGCGTACGGCCGTTATCCAGCAAAATCACATACATCTCTTCCGGTCCATCGTGTTCAGCGCCATATTTGGGGCCGCTTAATATGGTATTATAAACAGTCATGTTCTGTCCTGTTCCGTTTGTCGCCAACAGAGGCCAAAACAAATCCAGATCCATCACCGATGGTACCAATTTTTCAATACCTACAATAGATATGACAATGCGGGGAAAAGATACTGACATCAACGCGTTCCCTTCATTTTCACTCACGGCCACAGCGCCCATATCGGCAATCAAAAAATTACCACCGGTAACACCTACGTCGGCTGTTTGATATTTCGCCCGCAACTCTTCTCTTACAAACGCTGTTATCTGCTGTGGTGTCCAATCAATCGGAGTGCCTCTTTTTTCGTGAAACAGTTTGGCTACATCTTCTTTCGATTTATGCATAGCCGGAGTAACAATATGGTATGGGGGTTCGTCATCCATCTGCTGAATCACTTCTCCCAAATCTGTTTCCAGCGATATCATCCCCTCTTTTTCCAGAGCCTGGTTAAAATGCACCTCTTCCGTTACCATGGATTTGGATTTCACCACCACCTTCGCATCCGCCTTTTTCATAATCGCAACCACCTCCCGCATCACTTCTTCCGCATCTTGTGCCCAGATAACCTTTCCGCCTCTTTTGATAAAGTTTGCTTCAAACTCTATCAGATACTTATCCAGGTTCTCAATCACTTTTGTTTTTGTTGCCGAAGCCCTTGTTCTGGCAAGCTCATAGTTGCTGAACTGTTTTTTCCCTTCCGTAACTTTTTTGTTGTACTGGGCAATATTGAACCGAAGCTTTCTGCGGTGTTCCGGATCGAACACTTTGCTTTCCGCTGCTTCCATAAATTGTTCTGCGTGGCTTGCCATACGTATAGGTATATTATTTCGTCTTTATTAAGGACTTTATTTCTTATGTGAATCCACCGTAATCCGTTCCGGCATATTGGCCAATTCCCATGCCGTAAAAAACACCAGTCTTGCCCTCCGCTCCATCAGGCCAAAGTTAATCTTTTGAATTTCGTCCGACTCCCTGTGATAATCTGCGTGCGTTCCGTTAAAATAAAAGATGACCGGAATATTGTTTTTAGCAAAGTTATAATGATCCGATCGGTAATAAAACCGGTTCGGGTCGTTTACATCATTATAGGCATAGTCCAGTATTAGATGAGAATAGGTTGCATTCGCACTTTCACTTACCGCATGCAACTTAGAGCTTAGTTTATCCGAACCGATTATATAAACATATCCCGGATCCTTCTCGTGAGGCTCATCCACCCTGCCCACCATATCAATATTCAAATCGCACATAATATTTGCCAGCGGAATTGTAGGGTGGTCTACATACCATTCCGAACCCAGCAACCCTTTCTCTTCTCCGGAAACAGTCATGAAAACAATGCTTCTTTCCGGACCGTGTCCGCTTTCTTTTGCTTTTACAAATGCTCTGGCCAGGGTTAACACGGTTACTGTTCCCGATCCGTCATCATCGGCACCATTATATACTTCACCATTTATAATACCCAGGTGATCATAGTGAGCGGTGATAAATACGTATTCATTCTTTTTGCTCGATCCTTCCAGAATACCTATTACATTATCTCCCGAATATCCCGGGCTGTCGCGGTTAATCTCTATTTTCAGTTTTGTCTTACGTTCTACAAATTTGGGCTTTCCTTTCTGTTCGCTTTTCTTAAGTATGGCTTCCAGATCTGTTCCCATGATCCGTTTAGCCATATCCCCTGATATATAAAGCACAATCAGCTCGTTCGGATCAACTTTATCATTCGGTATCCTCATCTTATCTCCTGAATTGCGGTTGAACCGGGCCGAAGACGGATCATCCGGGGTAACAATCAAAACTGCTTTGGCTCCCGATTTGCGGGCTGCCTTTACTTTATTAAAATTGCTTTTCGACCAATCACTCAGCTCGTCGGTACCGGAGATAAGATATTTACCATCTTTTCTCTTGGGTTCGCCTTTTACAATCACAATCGTTTTGCCCTTCAGATCGGGAGTCTTTTTATAATCATTATATGCTACCGAGGAATCATTAATTCCATATCCCAGAAATACAAGGTCGTTTGTTTCATAAGACTGATCATGAAACTCCGGCTGATTGAGTGTGTAAAAATCCTTGCGGAATGTATATGACACTCCGTCTGCTGTTACGTTAATATTGCTTGGTTTTTGCACCACCAACGGATAGGTTTGTAAAAACGAGGTATCATTACCCGGTTTCAGATGCAGTCGTTTAAATTCAGCACGTATATAATCGGCGGCCATTTTTTGACCCCGTTGCCCCGTTTCCCGCCCTTCATAGGCGTCAGACGCAATAACTTCCAGGTGGCTACGGAGTGTGGCTTCGGTTACCTGCTCCGAGTACCGCACTGCAATGGTATCTTTTTGCTGAGCAAGAACACAAAATGGCAGCAAAAGGCTGATGCTGCAGAGACTATATAGTTTCATAAAATCATATGATTGACAAAAATAAGTAAAATACTCAGCACGCTATTTTTTTAATCCTGTCTGCATGCCGCCCGCCTTCGAAAGCGGTGGTCAGAAATATGTCCACACAGCGTATAGCCTCTTCTTCTTCCATAAACCGGGCAGGTAGGGCCAATACATTTGCATCATTATGCAATCTGGCTAATTTCGTAATTTCTTCATTCCAGCAAAGGGCTGATCGTATACCGGCATGCTTGTTTGCAGCCATATTAATTCCATTTCCACTGCCACACATTATTATACCTACTTCCGACTCCTTGCTTTCAACCTGTTTAGCCACCAGATGTCCATAGTCCGGATAATCGGCACGCTCTTCTGAAAAACAACCGCAGTCCTTTATGGTCATTCCTTTTTTTTCCAAATACTTACGTATTATTTCCTTCAGAAAAAACCCGGCATGATCACTTCCTATTGCTATTCGGTTTGGCTTATAAACCAGGTCAGAATTCATTGAATTGTTGTTTTAATTGGTTAATTTTATAGCTGATAATCAGCCTTGTAACGATAGACTTATAAACAAGGCTTGTGTTAATAACGCGTAACTGTGTTATTAACTAAATGTAAAAATATCTTGCTTTGTTCATATCCTAATCTCCTTAGTATAATGATCGGGAATTACACCTTTTTAGAATTCTATTATTACTCAAAAAATGAACACCTTTGTTAAGACAATGAAGATAATAATAAATAACAATGAGGGATATCAGGGTATTTTAAAAACTTGTTTATAACATCCTATCTCACTCATTAAATGACCATTAGTTACTTATAACCCGTTGATAAACTACACTTCATTGTGGATAAATACCATTAGCAAGCAAATGTCGCATAAGTTTCGAACCGTTTCAACACGCTATTATTACTATTATAAATCTTAAAATATTTATTTAAATAAAATAGGGAACAATGGAAGATCTGTTATTAAAGAAAGGTTATCTGGATGTGAAAGTTGAACCAGGTCTGGATATCTTTGGGGAAATAAAAAAACTTAAAAAAGAAAAGAATGCAATTCTGCTTGCCCATTACTACCAGGAAAACGATATTCAGGATGTGGCTGATTACATCGGCGACAGTCTTGGGCTTTCCCAGCAGGCAGCAAAGACAAACGCCGATATCATCGTTTTTGCAGGCGTTCATTTCATGGCCGAAACAGCCAAAATTTTATGCCCAGAAAAAAAGGTTTTACTCCCCGATTTGCACGCCGGCTGTTCGTTAGCAGACTCCTGTCCTCCGGATAAATTCAAGCTTTTTAAAGATCAACATCCTGATCACATTGTCATCACCTATATCAATTGCACAGCCGAAATAAAGGCGCTTTCCGATATCATTTGTACTTCGTCTAATGCTGTTCAGATTGTGGAAAGTATTCCAAAAGACAAAGGAATAATCTTTGCTCCTGATAAAAATCTGGGTCGCTATGTCATGCAAAAAACAGGACGGGATATAGTACTCTGGGATGGAAGTTGCATGGTTCATGAAATTTTTTCACTGGATAAAATTTCCAGACTAAAAAATAAATATCCGGCTGCAGAAATTATTGCACACCCCGAATGCGAAGAACCGATATTAAAGATTGCAGAATATATTGGTTCTACAACGGCTTTATTAAAACATACAATCAGTTCAAGCAAGAAAGAATTTATAGTAGCTACAGAAACAGGCATTATTCATCAAATGCAAAAGGCATCACCCGATAAATTATTTATCCCTGCCCCTCCTACCACTAATTGTGCATGCAATGATTGTCCACACATGAAACTTAATACTTTGGAAAAGCTATATGTTTGTTTGAAATATGAAAAACCCGAATTGCTCCTGCCTGCCGATCTGATGCAGAAAGCAAGGAAACCGATTGACCGTATGCTGGAACTTTCTGCAAAATTCGGGTTATAAACATGACACACGATGCATTTATAAAAGCGGTTGAAACGCTTTATAAAAAAAATGGGGAACCTTTGCGTGCTGAAGGAGCAGCACAATATATGCGCAACCAGTTTTCCTATTTCGGTATTGCAACTCCCGAACGAAGGCAATTGACCAAACAGTTGATAAACGAGTTAGAGATCCCTGCGGGCAAAAAACTGGATGAGTTAATCCGAAAGCTTTGGCTAAGGGATAAAAGAGAATGTCAGTATTTTGCCATGGAACTTCTGGAAAGACAGATGAAGAAAGGCGAGGAAGTTTCCGTATCATTAATCGAGTTTATGATTCAGCATAAATCGTGGTGGGATACCGTGGATTTTATTGCCCCTAAATTGGCAGGAGAAATTTTCAAAAAAGACAAAGACCAATTAGAGAAGATTACCAGCAAATGGTACCGATCCAAAAATCTATGGTTAAAAAGATCGGCTATCATTTTGCAGCTTAAGTACAAGAAGAAGACAAACATGACATTGCTGTTTAAGGTTATTCTTGATTCAGCTTCAGAAAAGGACTTTTTTATACGGAAAGCAATTGGATGGTCGCTGAGAGAATATGCCAAAACAAATCCTGAAGGAGTCAAGGAATTTGTAAGGGAAAACGAACTAGCTTTATCGGGATTAAGCAAGCGGGAGGCCCTGAGAAGAATTAAGTGAAAAGAACCAATAAAATGAAATTCATAAAGAGTAGCATTTTAATTGTTATGTCTATGATCCAGTTTCTGCAGATGACTGGTCAGCGCAATAACAGGGTTTATAAAAACCTGGAGGAGGCTCTTTCAAATCCTGATAAGGTATACCGGTTGAATCTGGGTTATAGAAAACTTGATAGCTTACCAGCATCAATCGGTAAATTCACGAACCTGGAGGAACTTCAGCTGAATAACAACAATCTTAAAACGCTTCCCAGGGAAATAGGAAATCTTCATCACCTTAAAATATTAAACCTGTTTCACAATCAACTGGAATACCTGCCCGTTGAAATTGGAAATCTTGTATCACTGGAAAAGATATTTTTGAGCTATAATCTGCTGAAAGCACTACCCCAGGAAATTGGCCATTGGGTGTCATTGAAGGAACTGTCGATAAAAGACAACAAACTTTTGTCTTTGCCCGAACCGATAGGGGATATGAAAAACCTCGAGCAATTATTTCTGTCATACAATTACCTGGATAAAATACCCGGATCAATCGGAAGATGTGCCAAGCTGGAGCAGCTGTATCTGGATCATAATGTGATTACCTTTTTACCCAGGGAAATAGGAAATCTTAAGAATATGAAGTTTTTATATGTGGGTAAGAATTCGTTGGAAACGATACCACAGGAAATATGTAACCTATCGAAGCTGCAGGAACTGGATTTGGCATATAGTGGTAATGTGGGACCACTGGCATCCTGTTTATCCGATTTAGAAGTATTAGACCTCCTCTATATCGATTCTTATTCATCGGCCCCCTACTCTATCCTGGCCAGAAAGAATTTTCGCCTTAAAGTCGTTATCCAATAGAAGTAAGGCTTGTCTAAGGCCATAAGGGCGAAATTTCATAACTTTGCAACCCTTTTTAAAACAAGTCCCGTGTTTCAAGAATATGATATAATCGTAGTGGGTGCCGGTCATGCAGGTTGTGAAGCTGCTGCTGCTGCTGCCAATATGGGCTCTAAAGTACTGCTGGTTACGATGAACATGCAGACTATTGCCCAGATGAGCTGTAACCCTGCTATGGGTGGCATTGCTAAAGGGCAAATTGTGCGGGAGATAGATGCACTGGGCGGTTATTCGGGAATTGTATCGGACCGGTCTGCAATTCAGTTCCGGATGCTGAACCGTTCTAAAGGTGCGGCCATGTGGAGCCCAAGAACACAAAACGATCGGATGCTTTTTGCTCAGGAATGGAGACAAATGCTGGAGCAAACACCAGGAGTCGACTTTTTCCAGGATATGGTGAAGGAACTTGTCGTGGAGAAAGGGATATGCAGGGGAATAATCACCGGCATGGGCATAATGTTTAAATCTAAAGCGGTTGTACTTACTAATGGGACTTTCCTTAACGGAATCATCCACATCGGCGAGAAACAGTTTGGAGGAGGAAGAACTGGTGAGAAAGCATCAACTGGTATAACAGAGCAATTGGTTTCTTTGGGTCTGGAAAGCGGAAGAATGAAAACAGGTACCCCTCCGCGTATTGACGGGAGAACCCTGGATTATTCCAAGATGGAACGACAAGAGGGAGACGAACAACCGGCCAAGTTTTCATTCTCAGAACAGACAAAACCTTTGGCTAAACAAATGCCTTGCTATGTTACCTATACCAATGATGATGTACATGATATTTTAAGAACAGGTTTTGAGAAATCACCCATGTTCTCGGGTCGTATAAAAGGATTAGGTCCTAGATATTGTCCAAGTATAGAAGATAAGATTACCCGTTTTGCGGAAAGGACTAGACATCAGCTGTTTGTGGAGCCAGAAGGATGGAATACGGTAGAGATGTATTTGAATGGGTTTTCCACATCACTGCCAGAAGACACACAATATCAGGCACTTAGATTAATTCCAGGGTTTGAAAAGTGTAAAATGTTCAGACCGGGTTACGCAATTGAATATGATTATTTCCCACCTCAGCAATTGACGTTGTCATTGGAGACGAAGGCCGTATCCAATTTGTTTTTTGCGGGTCAGATTAATGGAACGACAGGATATGAAGAAGCGGCTTGCCAGGGATTGATGGCGGGCATTAATGCTCACAGAAAGATAAACGAGAAAGATGCTTTTGTTTTAGGGAGAGCAGAAGCATACATTGGAGTATTGATTGATGATTTGGTTACGAAGGGAACGGATGAGCCATATCGTATGTTTACTTCCAGGGCAGAGTATCGGATTCTCTTGCGTCAGGATAATGCAGACATTAGACTAACACCAAAAGCGCACGAGATTGGTTTAGCTTCTGATAGTAGAATGGAAAGGGTGAAGCAGAAGGTGAGCGACACAGAAGAAATAGAACAATATTTCAAGAGTCAAAGTATAGAGCCACCTGAAATCAATCCTGTTTTAGAGGCTATCGGTTCAAAACCAATAAACCAAAAGTTGAAGATGTTTGGTGTATTGGCCCGTCCCGATATGACTATTTTGGATTTCGCTTTGTACAATCCCCGCTTCAAAGAATTCATTCTTCGGTTTGATGAAGAAACAATTCTGCAGGCAGAGATATTGATGAAGTACGAAGGGTATATTGTGAAAGAACACGAGACTGCGGAAAAAATTCAAAGGCTGGAAGGAATTAAGCTCGCAACAGATTTTAATTATTCTTTGCTCACTTCCCTGTCTAATGAGGCCAGAGAAAAACTGAATAAAATACAACCGCAAACCATCGGCCAGGCATCTCGAATTTCGGGTATCGCGCCATCCGACATTTCTATATTGATGGTATATTTGGGCCGATAAGGTTTCACGTGAAACAAATCAGGTTTTATAGAAGGACTTTAACGGGGTGTAGCGTAGCCCGGTTAGCGCGCCACGTTCGGGACGGGGAGGTCGGAAGTTCGAATCTTCTCACCCCGACTAACCATCCTAGGATGTATTCCCTGGACAACCCGGGGAATTTTATTTAAACAGACTACCGAATGGAAACCCTACAATCATGTCCAATATGTGACAGCGAGAAATCCAAGCCTTATTTAAACTGTAAGGACAATACCGTTTCACGTGAAACATTCGACATTATCCAATGTGTAGATTGTGGATTTAGATTTACCAATCCAAGACCGGAGGCAAGTGATCTGTGGCGATACTACATGTCGGAAGACTATATTTCCCACTCTAATTCAAGCAAGGGTTTGGTCAATAAACTCTATCAGACGGTAAGAGGTCTGACACTAAAAAGGAAGCTTAAGATAATAAATACAAGAATAACGAAAGGGCGTTTGTTGGACATAGGGTGCGGAACGGGAGAGTTTTTAAATGTATGCCAAAAAAGCAATTGGGATTGTATGGGAGTGGAGCCGGCTGTACAAGCCCGAAAATATGGCATAGATAACTATGGGTTAAATGTTGTGGAAGAAGACAAACTCAAGGAGCTTCCTTTGGCGTCATTCGATGTAATAACACTTTGGCATGTATTGGAACATGTTCCCCTTTTGAATGAGCGGATGCAAGAGATTAAGTCGCTTCTTAAGCCGGAAGGAATTGTGATTATTGCTGTTCCAAATTGCAATGCCCTGGACGCAGAAGTGTATAAGGAGTATTGGGCAGCATATGATGTTCCCCGACACTTATATCACTTTACTGCTACAGATATTAATAAACTAGCGGATAAGTATGCTCTAAGTGTTAAGGAAATACTTCCCATGCCATTCGATTCTTTTTACGTTTCCATGCTTAGCGAGAAGTACATGAATGGCAAATCAAATATGCTTCATGCTGCCTGGATTGGCTTGAAATCTAATCTATCTGCTTCAAAAGAAAATCGCGGCTTCTCCAGCCAGATTTATATCCTTTCCAAATAATTTCACCGTTATACTTCTGGGTGTTAGTTTAGAGGCGAAATCCTTGATGGGTTTCACGTGGAACAATTATGTCCTTTCGGGACGACAATAGGCAAAATCTACCAATACCAATAAATGCCCGCAACAAACAAAACCATTATGAAAGCACTAACAACGATCGTTCTCCTGACCCTCTCAAATACATTTATGACATTCGCTTGGTATGGACACCTCCGGTTTAAGGAAATGAAATGGACCGAGAATCTGGGTCTGTTTAGTATAATCGTTATTAGCTGGGCAATCGCATTCTTTGAATACTGTTTCCAGGTTCCTGCTAACCGAATCGGATTTCAATCTAATGGCGGCCCATTTTCTTTACTTCAGCTTAAGCTTATCCAGGAGGTTATTACACTTACCGTATTCCTCCTCTTTTCCATATTCTATTTCAAAAATGAAGTCATAAAATGGAACCACCTGGTGGGGTTTGGCCTTTTAGTGCTTGCGGTATTCTTTTTCTTCAAAAAATTTGATTAATTGTTTGATTATCAAATTGATACATAGGAGACGAAGGAATAAATCACAAATATGCCTGGAGTAAGCAAACGAAAGCGGTAAATGAGCACATTTGTACAGAAAATATAGAATCATGAAGGAAGAAAAAGATCTCTCATACATCCTAAACCAATTAGGCGAGGAGCGCTCAGAATATTATGGAGCTGTGGCCCCACCCATTGTCCAGTCCTCCAATTTTGCATCTTCCCGCGTTTCGGACTTCAGGGAGAAGTTGAAGACAGAATTGCAACTTCCTTTTTATACAAGAGGATATAACCCAACGGTTGCCATCCTCCGCGCTAAAATTGCTGCCCTGGAAGGGGCAGAAGATGCTCTTGTTTTTGGAAGTGGCAGCGCAGCGGTAGCTGCTGCCGTAATGAGTGTAGCCAAAAGGGGAGATCATGTATTGTGCGTTGCAAAACCGTATAGCTGGACCAATACCCTGTTAAGTAAATACCTTCATAAATACGGAGTGGAAACAACTTTTGTGGATGGAGGCGAAGTGAAAGATTTTAGTCCTCACATGAAGGAAAACACCAGGCTTGTTTATTTGGAAAGTCCGAATTCCATGACGTTTGAAATACAGGACATCTCAGGAATTTCTGCTTTGTGCAAATCAAAGGGAATTGCCATGGTTGTGGATAACAGCTATAATTCGCCCTTAAACCAAAGTCCGCTGGCAATGGGTGCCGATCTGGTTGTGCATTCGGCCACCAAATACCTCAATGGACATAGCGATGCGGTAGCTGGTGTTGTTTGCGGTTCAAAAGAGCGGATCATGAAAATGTTTGAAGAAGAATATATGACGCTTGGAGCCATCATTTCTCCTCATGATGCCTGGCTCATTATTAGGGGTCTCAGAACGCTTGAGTTAAGGGTTAATAAGAGCTCGGAAAACGCGCACTATCTGGTTGAAAAACTAAAGGGTCACCCACGAATTGAAAAGATATATTACCCCTTCGGGTCGTCTTATCCGAAATGGGAGCTAGCCCAAAAACAGATGACGCAGGGCGGAGGATTGTTTTCTATTTGTCTGAAGGCAAAGGACGAAGAAGAAATAGAAAGATTCTGTGATGCACTAAAGCGGTTTTTGATAGCAACCTCCTGGGGAGGATATGAATCCCTGGTATTTCCCTTATGTGCACTTGCTAAATCTAAAAGCTTCACTAGCCCCCTTCCCTGGAATATGCTGCGTTTTTATGCTGGAATAGAAAACAAAGAACACCTGCTGGAAGACATGCTGAGCGCACTGGAGAAAATGTAGTATCCGATCTTTTTGTAAGACCAACCGAAAGAACCCTCCTAATGATTGTAAGATGGAATAAGTCCCCTTATTCCCATATCTACAACCGTATCACCGGCAGCAGGCTGATAATAATTACTGCCAGAATGCGAGACCCACTCAAAACTATTATTGGTAGAAAGGGATACTGTTACAATTATATCGGCGGTTTCGTTACCTGTTATAACCAATGGCTGCTGTGTACCCGAGCTATTTACAAGGGGACCTGTTACAACGCATGATCCGGCAGGAATAGGAGAGCCCGGCATAGGGTTAACAACCGTTGTTGCTCCGGCCGGAGCCTGACCATCCGAAAAATAGGTATTGCTGAAAACAGTAGTTTCAAAACCCCAGTAACCTTGTTTATGATTTCCAGGACCTCCGGTTGCTGCTGAAGGACTAACTGTCATTGTTTTGATGCGATAAGAAGTGATATAGGTATCAAAACCGATAAAAGAAGCAAGGGTGCCAGTACCTAATCCATTCCCAGGTATGGCGCTTGATTTATAAACAATATCATAGTTCTGATAGGCGAGTGATACCCTAAGCCATTTATAGGAACCTGGCGTCACTTTATTAATAGGGGTAGAATAAAAATTTTGCCCTTCGCTAACGATTACGGATTGAGAAAAATCAATCGCACTAGCTCCTCCTGCAGTTGTGGTAGGGGCGTTGTATAATACAAGTCCCTGACCCAGCTGATTCCCATCGTTAGCCATTTCTATATAATGTGCGCCCATAAAATTGAATTTAGGGCATTGTGCTTTGTGATTAGCCGGCATAACGGATGGGTTGCCGAGGTTGTCAAGTCGCACCTGAGTAGAGTCAAATTTGAATCTAAAAATCAATTGCGGACTTGGTGCCGGTGGGGATACGACGTTATCTTTCTTGCAGGAAAAGAGTATGGACAGCAGGACAAAGGATAACAGAATGTGTTTGGCTCGGATCATGTGATTAAGGTATAAAGCAAATATCAGAAAAGAAAGGAGAAGGCAAAAAAAAGGATCCCATAAAGGATCCTTTTTTATAAGCGAAATTATTTTCTATTTAAGGTGTTTGGAAAGGTGTTTTCCCATTTCAAACATAGAAACCTGATCTTTACCACTGAAAATTGGTTTCAGCTTGGCATCAGCGTTTATCATACGGCGGTTTTTCTTATCCTGAAGACCTTTGGATTTGATATACACCCATAATTTTTTTACAACTTCAGTACGGGGCATGGCTTTGTTTCCAACAATCTCAGCAAGTGCAGCACTTGGAGTATAAGGTTGAGAAAGGCCTAATCCAGCTTTACGTGCAGCTTTTTTGGCGGGGGCTTTTTTAGCAGGGGCTTTCTTAGCAGGAGCCTTTTTGGCAGCCTTCTTTACAGCCTTTTTTGCCGGTTTTTTTGCGCTTTTCTTCGCGGTCTTTTTTGCCATGTTGATTTTTGTTTTTATTAGAAATAAAGAGTTTAAGGAAATTTAGATAGATACAAAGATAAATGAAAAACAAAACGAATAGTAACAATACTTAAAATGAAGCCAGGAGACCAATCTTCTGGTGAACTAATCGGGAAGGACCAATTCGGCAATCTTTCCAACCCAATCAGGAGGGTCGGTAAAACCAACCAAACTAATTCCAGGAAGAGAGGAGTTTATTTAATGCGGCAGACCAGGTATAGGGCGTGATTTGTTTGCTTAGCTCATTGCTTAGCTTACCCATTTCCACGAGTGAAGTATCGGGCAATAACATGACTTTTTTAATACAGGATTTCAATTCATCTTTATTCTCGGCTGTAAAACAAAAACCGTTATCATTGTTTCTCAGAAAGGATTCTGCAGCCCCAACGCGATCACTACATAGGAGCGGGAATCCCGCAGCAGCAAACTCGTGAAGCGCTACACCCCAGGGCTCAAATACGCTGGGCAAAATAAAGACACCTGTTTGCTCCATCCAAACAGGAAGATCATCCGGTTGAATAAAACCACAATGGCGTATAGCCGGATGTTGGAATGGGGTAAGGGGTCCTGTGCCAAGACACCACAACTCCCAATCTGAACGGGTTTCGTTTATACATTCAGCAAAAGATTCCCAAAGCAATTGTACCCCTTTTGCTTCTACATAGCGTCCGGTATAAATAAAGCGGTGTGGAAAATGAGCTGCTTTTGAATCCAGGGTTTTAGAGTAAACAGCAGAAAAGAAATCCTGGTCACATGAATAAGCACCTATTTGAATATCCTCATCGCGAAACCCGATTTTTAGAGCAAATTCCTTTTGTGGCGAACCGGGTACAAAGCATCGGTTAAAAGAACGTTTCAGGGTAAACGGGGAAACCAGAACGCCCAGTCTTTGCCGGAGAGAACCGGTCCATTTATTATCAAAGGCAAGAACAACTGGAAGTTTTTGGGCATGCTCTTTACACAGCTTCAGATAGCTTTTATAACTCCACCCACCGCACAAAATAGCATCGGGTGACAGGGAGTCCGTTAACTCTTTAAGCTGTTGATAGGTGTAGCGACCCCTATTATAAAAATGGACGTTTTCCGTTTCTTTAAAAACAAAAGGTGCTTCCGTGTTAACATCTTTATGGATGATATGTACATCTGCTCCATATTCCTTTGCAAAGACACGAATGCAGGAAATAAAGTATCCGGCCAACTCCTCATATAATACCAGCAGGGTCATGAAACAGGAAAATAATACCGTTGAAACAAACGCTAAAGTACTAACAAAACCGAAAAGGGAATAAAAACCGGGCCTTTTTAGGGCGGCGTAAGCAGCGTGATTTTTGGATATAAAAAAGGGGGCTTAGCCCCCTTTTATTATTTCTTTGTTTTCGCATCCCATTCGGCCCGTGTGGCCATAACCAAGGCGGGCTGTTTGGCTTTGATCAGCGCCGCATTCAATTTAGGGAGATCTGTTTTCAGCATTTCATCAGCTTTGGCAGATGCATCATCGATGTCTTTTTGAAGACCTTTCATCCGATCCAGTTGTGAGTCGGTTGGGCGTCCCGCAAAAGAAGAAACACCGTAATACAACATTCCCAGTTTTTCACGAATTTTTTCTTCTCCGGTAATGGCCGTTCCTTCGATGGAAGCAGAAAGGGTGGCGTGCCAGGTATCCACTTTAGCAGAGAACGCTTTTGTAAGTTTATCGAGTTCCTTATCAGCAGGAGCATGTTTGGCTCTGGCTAAGGCAGAATCTTTCAGCCAGTTTATCTTGTCGCCCAGATAAGCCAGGTTTTCTTCCATTTTGAAAAGGTTCCAGGTTACATCCTGCTGTTGTTTTTTGTCTTCGAAGGTATATGGAGAGTGTGGATCAAAACGGAGTGTTATCTCTTTTTCGAAAACCTTATCCCCTCTCATGAGTTTGATTTTATACGTTCCTTCCGGTACTACAGGTCCTATAAAACCACCTACATCCACCTTTACACCCGATACCACACGTGGAGGTTTTTCGCGATAGTCCCAGGTGATTTTATTAATGCCTTTACGTTTTGTTCCCGGGAAAGCCTTCATCAGCTTTCCGTCTTTGTCATAGATTTCAACCTTTACATCACCGTTGCTCAGACGGTCTTTCATATAGTAAAGAATCACATAATCTTCCGGAGGATTGGGTCCGCTGTATCCTCCATTAGGGAATGGACTTCCATACTGGATAGATCCCAGGAACTGATCCCGCTGAGGCAGAAAAGCCATTTCGCTTTCCAGTACCTCCGAGGTCAGTTGACGTATGGGGGTAATATCATCCAGAATAATGATACCTCTTCCGTGTGTAGCCAGTATCAGATCGTTGGTGCGGGGGTGGATGGCAATATCCTTGATGCATACCGGAGGGATATTGGCATTGTAATTATAGTTGGTCCATGATTTACCAGCGTCAAGGGATAAATAAAGACCGGATTCTGTACCCGCAAATAAAAGCGATGGGGTTACAATGTCTTGTTTAATACGGTGTACATATCCTTTCAGATCGGAGGTTACAAGGGAGGTCCAGGTTTTGCCCAGATCTGTTGATTTGTAAACATAAGTTTTCATATCTCCGCTGGCATGTCCTTCAAAACTGGCGAAGACCGTGTTCTTATCATATTTGGAAGCATCGATACTGGATACCCAGGTACAGGCCGGCAGCCCGGTAATGGCTTTAACGGTATTGTTCCATGTTTTTCCTCCATCAGTCGTCACTTGCAGATTCCCATCATCCGTTCCAACCCATACAATATTTTCGTCCAGAGGAGATTCAGAAACGGTAAAAATGGTACAATGATTTTCCGCGCCGCTGTTATCAACAGAAAGGCCCCCCGATTTTTCCTGTAATTGTTTCAAGGGGTTGTTGGTGGTGAGATCGGGAGAAATCCGTTCCCAGGTATCGCCCTGGTTTCTGGTGCGGTAAAGATATTGAGCCCCGAAATAAAATGTTTTAGGATTGGTTGGGCTGGCTACGATGGGAGTGTTCCAGTTGCAGCGCAGTTTTTTTTCTCCGGGTAGTTCATATGGTTTAATGTCTTTGTATTCGTTGGTCTTTTTGTTAAAACGCATAATGGCCCCACCTTGTGATTCGCTGTATACAATGTTTGGATCTGTCAGATCGGGTTGTACCCAGAAACCATCACCACCTCCGCAAACCGTCCAGTCTTTGTTCTGGATCCCGTTTGAGCTTTGGGTGGGAGCAAACCAGGAACCATTATCCTGAAGTCCGGTATACACATGATAGGGTTCCTGCATGTCATAGGAAACATGATAAGCCATGGCAATGGGCAGGTTGCCAAACAAGGTCCAGCTATTGCCTTTATCCAGCGATTGGTATACACCACCATCAGTTCCCAACAGCAGGTGGTTGGAGTTGGATGGATTGATCCATAAAGCATGATGATCGCTGTGCACCCATCCACCTTCGAAAGAAGCTTCTTTGAACGATTCGCCTCCGTCGGTACTGATGGATAATCCGGTTCCGGGGCGGTACATACGTTTGGAATCGGTAGGATCAACCACCAGGACGCTGAAATAGAAGGGGCGTCCTGTTACATTTTCCGTAGCGCTCTTTTTTACCCAATTAGCTCCGCCGTCGGTTGTGGCATACAAAAATGTTTTCTTTGATTCGGCAATGGCATACAGGTTTTGTGGTTCACTGGGAGAAATAGCCAGGCAGATACGGCCCAGCTCCTGCCCATCAAAACCATTTTGAATTTTATTCCAGGTTGCACCCCCGTCGATACTTTTATATAGTCCGCTGGTTTTGCCACCCGAGGTGAAGGACCAGGGTGTACGTCTGAAACTCCACATAGAAGCATAAATAGTTTCCGGATTTTTCGGATCCATGATGATATCAGCGCAACCGGTTTTCTCATCTACATAATATATCTTCTTCCAGGTTTTTCCGCCGTCGGTTGTTTTATACAAGCCCCGGTGTTTGCTGTCGCTCCACAAGGCACCCGGAACGGCCACATACATGATATCGGAATTGGTGGGGTTGATGATAATTTTGCTGATACGTTCACAGCTGTCCAAACCAACGAGCTTCCAGTTGGATCCCCCGTCGCTGGATCGGTATAAACCGTTTCCTACCGAAACGCTGTTACGCATATTACATTCTCCTGTACCGGCCCAGATTGTTTCCGGGTTTTTCTGATCTATTACCAGGCAGCCTATGCTCTGATTGTATTTATCAAACACCGATTTAAAAACAACACCGGCAGTGGTAGATTTCCAGATTCCGCCTCCAGCGGTTCCTATATATACAATGCGTGGATTGGCATTAACGGCATCAATAGCCGTGATGCGGCCACCGATTACTGCAGGACCTATTTGACGGGCTTCCAAAGCGCCGAATGTGCTTGGCGTGATTTTGGTCTGTGCCGAAAGGGATAAAGACAGCAGACAGGAAAACAGAAAGCATAAATTTTTCATAATAAAAAAATAGGGTTGTTAAAAGGATTAGTTACCGCCGCTTTTCTTCGGTTCTTCTTTTTTCTGGTCTTTTACATCGGTTGCCGGCATCGCGAAGAGGGTATCCTCTACAGCAGCATCGAGCTCCACTTTTTCTGTGCTGAACTGGCTTTGTAATTGTCCTCCTTCTTTTACTTCCATGGTACATGGAAAGGTAACCCCGTTGAATGTTTTGTAATTACTGTAAAACGATTCAGATTCAATTTCCTTATCCTGAAACTTTGTTTTAGATGTTTCTTTCAGGATCAGATACGTGGTGGCATCCAGGGAATAATACACCACATTTTTATCTTTCTTGGTCAGCATCAGTTTGTATATTTCAACGCCTTCCAGATCTTCTTTACCTACCAGCTCAATCGTTCCGCCTTGTTCTTTATAATTGGCCAATGGGGGGCATATTTGTTCTTCTGCATTTTCTTCCATGTCTGTAACCTGCTCGGGGTTCATTTTCTGAGCTGTTTTATCACCACTCAGGGGGTTGATATACCAGCCCGATTTGGATTTGGAGTCATAGGCATTGATGATGGTTTGTCCCTGAACGGTGATCTCCATACGGATGGAGCTGGGTTTTTTTACAAAAAAGAGCATGGGCATATCCATTCCCTGGGCATTCATTTTGCCGGTAATTTTCAGATGCTGAATGGCGCTGAGTTTTTCCTTGCCACCGATGGCTGTTACATATTTTCCTACAATTTCATCGGCTGTTTGCGCCTTTATGGTGGCTCCGCCTGTGAGAATCAGAAATGCAATGAGGGTTGCTTTAATAGGTTTCATGGTCATGTTTTTTAATTTGAGGGCTTTTAAGCCGGTATGGGTAATTTACGTGCAGGGATAAAAGTAGTAGATTGGCGTGAAACAAGTTAGCCGCTGATCAGTTTATTATACCACTCAAAGGATTGTTGGGGGCGTATGGGAGGCTTTACATGGGATTTCATCAAAGAGACGAAACCGGAGGGGCTATAATTTAAAACCCATCACCAATACATCGTCGGTTTGTTTGTTGGAACCCGACCACTCTCTGAAAAACTGCTGAAGCTCTTTTTTCTGCTCAATCATAGGTAGATCGTAGATGCTAAGCAAAAGCGTTTTAAAGGTTTTTGTCATCAGCTTTTTACCTTTGTTGCCACCAAACTGATCTGCATATCCGTCGGAGAAAATATAGAATATATCATCCGGCATAATCTTAACCGTGCGGTTGGTATAGCTTCTCGTTTCGTTTTTCTGATCACCGCCGATCGAGTTTTTATCCGGAGCATATTCGGTCAGTTCATGATTCCGGATAAGCCATAAGGGGCGGTTGGCACCGGCATATTCAAGCACATTGTTTTCTTTATCAATGGCACAAAGCGCAATATCCAGCCCGTCGGTATTGTTGTTCTGATCCTGTTTCAGTATTTCATTGATGGATTTATTCAGCAGAAATAATATTTCCGATGGCTTTGTTTTGTTGTTTTCAATAATGATCTGGTGCAGCATATTGCTGGCCAGAATACTCATGAATGCACCGGGTATACCATGACCGGTACAATCGGCCGCAGCAAGAATAGCTTTGTTTCCATGATGAAACAAAGAATAAAAATCGCCGCTTACAATATCCTTGGGCCAGAAAATGATAAACGAATCTTTTAGTTCCGTCTTTAGTATTTTCCGGTCGGGAAGCATGGCCAGTTGAATGCGTTTCGCATAATTGATGCTGTCCGAAATATCCTTGGTTTTGGTTTCCAGTTCCGACTCCAGCTTTTTCATGGCTGTAATATCGGAATCGATGATGATCATATTCACCAGTTCCCCTTTTTCATCCAGCACAGGCGATATGGTGGAGAGCTCCCATACTGTTTCTCCACCGGTTCTGGTATTGCCCGATTCATAGGTACAGGATACTTTTTCCGTCATCACTTTATGGATGATAGAGGCAATATCGGGGTTATTGCTTACATCCAGAATATTGGGTCCTCTTAAGGCGACAAGCTGGGGCAGGGTTATTTTGTTCAAGAGCTCGAAGCTGCGGCTTACCCATTCCACATTGCCTGTTTTATCCAGAATCAGAATGGTATTATTTGTTTTTTCCGCTACCAGACTAAGGCGTTTGAGTTGTATGCTTTGATCCTTTACAAGCTGCTGTGCCTGGTGTTGTTCTGTAATATCGTGCCCAACACCGATTAGTGTTCCGTCCGGACCGAATGAATCCTGCCATTGTATCCAGTGTTCTTTCCCTTTTGTATCGGTAATGGTATTGATGTAGGGTGTTTTATCAAGCGGAATATCGCGGTTGATTAATTTTTTGAGGTGATCAACTTCCCTCTCCCTTGTTTCCTTGTCTTTCCGGGTGAGGTTCCACCAGCCCATTCCCATTACCTGATCATTTTCTACCTGTAGCAATTGCATAATAGACGGGGAACAGTAAATGATATGACCTGTACGGTCACATACAATGACTAAGGCAGCAATGTTTTCGAGAATAGAATCTGCAAGTTCGGTATGCTTTATCACGACAATCTTTGTTTTACCGTATGTAGAAGGATGTTAACGCAAAATTAAGCTTTTTTAGCCCGCTCATTTCGTATCTTTTCGTTTATCTTGTATTATTACAAGTGAATATGAATCGCCACATCCTTTTTTCCCTTCTTTTTTTCTTTCTTTTTATTGCAGGCATCCAAAGCCAGGCTCAAAAGATAGCCGAATCACCCGATGGGCTGTTTGTTGCTAATGCTGAAAAGCCTCATGTTATAAAGCTGCTAAAAAACGGCCTTATATCCGAATATGGATCGGAAATAAAAATATACAGCATTGTTCAGCAAGCGCATATTCAATCTATCTGGCTTACGTTAGGAGGGTCATTTGAAATAGATACTGTTTATTTCAGTACCAAAGGAGGACTGCTGGTGGTGATCCCTAAAGAAAGAGCCGGCTTTCTTTTCAATAGTATTACGGGGCGTAAAATCTGTCAGCTGGAGTATAATCAAGGAATTGCTTTTACGGCCGACGACTCGCGTTATTTTGTAGAGCGGGGTAATTTTATAGAGGCTACAGAAACAAAAACAGGGAAGGTACTTGCTAAATACAAATGCAGCGAACAGGAATTGCTGCCATCCTTGGCTATTACTTCCGATGAAAAATTTCTGATCGGGCAAAGCACGACTCATACCTGGGTATGGAACCTCAGCGCTGGTGGCGCCCTGAGAAAATATCCGGCACAATCATACCGCTATGATGCTTCCAGAGGTATTCTCATGCTGCTGAATGATGTGAATAATGATATCGTAACCAGTTTAATTCTCCCCGTTTCCGGGAGGGTGATTGTTAAAACAAGGCTGTCATCACTTTCAAAAAAGGTAATTGCAAAGGCAGATAGTTTGCTGGCTGCCGCCAATGTGATCCCGGTAAATGGCACCCGCCCGGGTTTAATCTATAACGGAAGTTCGGCGAAACTAAGCAAAGACGGAAGCTTTGTAGCCATGAGTTGTGCATTCAAGGGCATGGAAACAGGAGCGGTACTCATCATGAATAACCAGACCAAAAAGGTTATGCTCTGGCCAAGAGATGCTGATAAGGGTACTGGCTATAAATGGACAGGAGACAGCACCTTTTTACTTTTTAAAAGCGATCAGGAACGATACTTTATCAATGTAAGAAAGGAAGATGTTCTCACCCCGTTATTTACCTCATTTGAATTTAAGAAAAGCAAAAGGGACCGGGGTGTTCCGGTGGAGAAACAGGCGCCGCTATTGGTGTGGAGTGATAACTTCCGGTATCTGGCTCTGACGGATAAGAACAAGGGGGTGGAAAAGATATACCTGCGCCCGACACTTATTAAACAGGATAAATCTATAACCGACAGTGCACATTTTCTTTGTTTCGGAGCACAGTCGCGGGCTATGTATTTCCAAAGTCCGGACAATCATCTGGGCTATGTAAGTACAGGCGATATAGAAGCCGATATGGGCGATTCGGGTTTACCCAAACATATCTTTTCCGATACGCTGGTTATTCCTATTCAGGGCGAAATACCCAAAGATCCCAATCCGCCTCCGGGTTATTTTTTCCCACGCATCACCTCTTTCAGACATATCAGCGAAGCAACGCCTTCCACACCCTTGCATGTGTATTTAAAAACCATGAGTCTGAATGGTACAGACAATGCCCTGCAGGTGCACCTGATTGATACCAACGGCGTGTATTATTATGGAGCAGCCGATTCGGTATGGAGAAAGGTATGGTGCAATCTGCTTCTGTTTGGTCCCAACAAAGTAAAACAGATAAGCGATTTTCAGGTAACGGAATACCGGGAAAATAAGGACTTCTACAACGGCATGTGCATTGCCATGGATTTTAGCGGATCTATGGGAAGGGCCAGGGGAGACCTGTTGCAGAACGGCGTGTTGAAATTTATTTCCACCAAGCTGGAACATGAAGGTATCGGAGTGGTTAAATACGATAGCAGGGTAGTGGACGAGTGTGATGTGACCACCGATCAGTCTACGTTGAAAAAGAATATGGAAAAGACCAGTTATGAAATGCTGGCGAAGTCCACCGCTCTGCTGGATGCGCTGGATAATTCCATTGATATGCTGAAGTCAACGATGGGTTATGAAAACAAGTTCATTATCCTGCTTACCGATGGATGTGAGAATGCATCCTTTGTCACCAAAAAATATGTGATCGAGAAAGCGATCAAAAACAATATCCGCATTTTCACCATCGGACTGGGCGATTATGTGAGCGAAGCCTATCTGCAATCTATTTCATACAATACCCAGGGCAGTTATTACCGTATTTATAATTCCCAGAATCTGGATTGGATCTATTCCGATATCCGGAACAAAATAAAAAACTACTACACGGTTTCTTTCAAGACCGAAACAACAGATACCAAATACAAGGCCCTGCTGAATATCTGTCTGGATAAAAAATATGTGGATACCCTCACCGTTATGTTTGATAATACCCCGATAGCGGAGAAACTAAAGGCGGCGCATCTGAAAGACGATATGATTGTTTCCCCGTTCAGTCAGGTTACCAATCCCAAGGTATCACCGGTTTGGACGGAATACAAACCGATTGAAGATTTCAGTCATATTACATCCGTGCTGGCGGTTCCTGGAGGGAAAACGATTTCGGAAACAGGGGTGACCACCGATGATGTATCCGATACCTTGCAGGAAGAATTCAATGCCCTGGAGTTTCCGGCCATCAAATTTGAATTTGATAAAACGGTTATTGTCAAAGGAACGGATGATGGCATTGGAAATGTGATCAGGTTTATGCAGCAGCATCCGAAATTAAATCTGGAGGTGGAGGGGCATACGGATGACCGTGGCAGCGATGAGCATAATGAACCTCTTTCTCAGGCCAGGGCAGAGGCCGTAAAGGCGATCCTGGTGGCAAAGGGACTTGCGGCCGATCGGATCACAGCCAAAGGATATGGAAGTAAAAAGGCGCTGGTGCCCAATGATTCGGAAGAGAACCGCCAGCTTAACCGAAGGATTGATTTTAGTATTCATCCCCGATAAGAAGATCTGAAACGTAGCCATACAAAAAGGCCCCGCTAACTAGCAGGGCCTTTTGAATTAGAGGGGATGAAAGGTTATTGACCGGGCCGGCGATTTTGTGATTGGCTGGCATTATCGGCTTTCCACTTGGTATATTGTTCCGGTGTCAGCGTGGTTTTGAGGCTGGCATCAAAAGCATCGTTGGCGGGTTTCATAAGTGTTTTCATTTGAGCGCGGTCCGATCCGGCCTGTGAGCGCGCATCGTCCATTTTTTGTGCCCGGGTAAGGGCGGCATCGTATACTTTCTTTTTCTGATCATCTGTCAGACCCAGCTCGGTTGTCAGTCTGTCAGATACTGCAGTAGCACGTTGTTCGGGAGTGCGTTGTTTTTGTTCCTGTTGTATAGTTGCCGGCCTGGCTTCTGTTGCTGTGCTGTATGCCAGGGCAGAAGCAGATAAGGCCAGTGTTAAAAATATGTTTTTCATTGTTTTTTTTCTGGTTAATACATCATTAAGACCCGTATAATAGGTCATGGTTTAACAGGATTGGTTATTAAATGCTATTCCTCTCTGTGACGGTTTTCATTAGAGGCTTTCCATTTTGCATATTGTTCGGGATTCAGAATGCTTTTCATGCTGGCATCAAAAGCTTCCATAATAGGTTTCATAGCAACTCTGCGATCGGTATGATCATCACCGTCTTTCTCCATGGCTTCTTTCATTTTTTGTCCTCTTACCAGTGCCGCTTCATATACTTTCTTTTTCTGATCATCATTCAGACTCAATTCTTTGGTGATTCGTTCCGATACGGCTGTGGCACGTTCTTCAGGAGTACGTGATCTGTTTTCTTCTTCCCGGCCTTCTCCATCGCGATGCATCTTTTCGCCTCTCCATTCCATGCCGCCCATTCCCATCCGGCCCATACCCATATGTCCCATTCCCATTTCATGGCGAAACATACCTTGTCTTCCTCCCCAGCCACCATGTTTTTTTTCATGTTTGTGATGCATAAATCCGCCTACAATGAAGCAAACCATAGAAAGCAGTACGAGGGCGATGATAACGACCGACGCGAACGAAAACCAGATATTGAAGTTTTCTTTTTTAATGTAGAGAAACAGAAAGATGGCGGCGGTAAGGGCCAGCAGTTCCATGGGCAAATTTCCTCCTCCGTGTATGAAAGCGAGTGTCTGTTGCATGTGGTGTTGTTTTTAAGTAGTGGTTAAGAAATCGGTAGTATGACGTTGCAATATAAGCAGGGTTTAAATGCCCGCCAACATTGGGTTCTGTATGAAGAGGGGGTATATTAAACCCTGTCGGCAGATGTGGTTTGTTGGTATCAAAATTCAGCGTTTATGTCTACTCAATCGGCCTCAAATTATTTTATCATAAAAATGCTTTTTGAAGAAGATTCCGACTGAAATAATAAACCGGAGGGCAAAGCGTTAAGAATGGTGACTCCCATGTACAAATAACATTTTATTACCTTTAGCATCGTCATTTCCGTATTTAAAACTCCCGCAATAAAAAAGAAGATAGCATTGATAATATCGTTCGCCAGCGCAAAGTGATGAGATCCCGCCCCCCTAAATCATTTTTTTTGTGTCTGGCATTTCCGCTTTCATCCGGAATGCGTATTGCAAAATATATTATCTGTGTATCGTTTGTATTGTTGTTTGTAACCGGCACCCTGGCACAAACAGATAGTACCGCTCACCGCCTGGGCCTTCTGGACAGCCTGGGACTTTTCAAAAAAAACACGTTCGACAGTTTGGGACTTTTTAAAAAGAACAGTCAGCTCCAGGATATTGTGGATGTATACCGATGGGTATTTGGTTTTAAACCTCCACCTAAAAAGAATGATACCATCCGGGTTGCAAAAAAGCTGGACATTGCTTTTTTACCCGGGTTTGGCTACTCCACGGTAACCGCTTTTGCTGGTGTTATATCGGCCAATGGAGCTTATTATGCCGATACCGATCCGGATACGAAACTGTCGGCTATTAATACCAGTGTAGGGTATACACAAAACAACCAGATCATTATTCCTATTCTGTCCAATATCTGGACGAAGAAAAACACCTACAATTTAATCGGAGATTGGCGCTATTATAAATACCCGGAATACACGTATGGTTTGGGAGGACATACGGATGCTATTGTTAATGCCGACAAGGTGGATTATTCCAATATTATCCTTCACGAGGCTATCCTGCGTCATTTGCCCGGTACCGAATTTTGTGCGGGTATTGCCTATAACCTGAATTATCACTGGAATATAAGTGAAGCCGGTCCCGCCGATGGAAGCATCAGCGATTTTCAGAAATATGGTCTTGCCAAAACATCCACCTCATCCGGCATCTCGTTAAATGCTTTGTACGATTCACGTGTAAACAGCATCAACCCATCCAATGCGGCGTATGCAAGCATCACCTTCTGTCCTAATTTTACGGTGCTGGGCAGCGATCAGAACTACAGGTCGCTATTGATTGATCTGAGAAAATATATAAATATCGGAAGCTCGGGTAATACACTTGCTTTCTGGAGTTATGATTGGTTCACCTTTAACGGCAACGCACCGTATCTTGATTTGCCCAGTACCGGATGGGATCCTTATGCGAATATGGGCAGGGGATATATACAGAGCCGGCTCCGGGGAAAAAATCTGGTATATCTGGAATCGGAATATCGTTTTGGGCTTTTGCCAAGTGGTTTAGTGGGGGGCGTTATTTTTGCCAATGTGCAATCGGTGACAGACTGGCCCAGCAATAAGTTTGAAGTACTTTATCCTGCCATAGGAGCGGGGCTACGGATCAAGGTGAACAAACATTCCAATACCAATGTATGTCTTGATTATGGCTTTGGATTAAACGGATCAAACGGATTGTTTATCAATCTGGGAGAAGTGTTTTAATTCAGACCGCCGATCCAAGCAAGGGGCTGTACATCATAATGGCCGAGTTTTCCGCTACCAGTTCTTCGGATTGACAAATACCTTCCTTGTTCAAACACCGTTTCCATATTTTATTGTGACGCGTATATCCACCCCACCATTGCTGTTTGATGCTATGATCCGTTTCCACCACGGCATATTTGTTTGGCAGTTCATCATCGGCATTTATTTCACCATACAGGTATTCATCATCCAGCCATACGTTCAGTTGAAAAGATGATTGTGTATTGTTGGTTAGCTGCAGATCTACGTAATTATACGAAAGGGTGGCTCCGCAGGCAAAGGGGATGGTACGGTTGATATCGGGAAAAACATCGTAGCCATGTCTCCATCGTTCGGTTACGGTGAGGGGTGTATGCAAAGCCATCCAGTAGATGAGGTTGCCCAGCTGGCAAAGACCGCCGCCCGTGCCGTGGGTGATGGTTCCGTTTTTGAGCACCAGACCGTCCAGATAGCCTTTTCGTTTGGTGGGGCGGCCTACCAGTTGCCACAGGGAAAAAGTCTGACCGGGTTTAATCACCACCCCTTGTATATGGGAGGTGGCCAGCTGCAGGTTGCGCACCTTGTTGTGTTGCAAACGCATATCCACATCTTTTAAGGGCCTTAACAGGAAGGACTGATGCCGGATGAGTGCATGTTTCAAAACCAGATCCGGATCCACCCGGGCAAAGCGGGACGAGGACGCCAGCCAGCTGATCCGTCTTTTAAGGATAAAGAATTCCTTTCCCCAATACAAGCGTAAAGCACTCCTTTTGACCGGTTTAGACTCTGTTTGAGTATTCATGGAACGGTTTTTGTTTTGGGTTAAGCAAGCCGGTGTTTATAAAGATGCTGTATTTATAGTCCCAAAGTGATTATCGGCTTAAATACAGTGTAAACATAGGGCCGTAAGCCGGTATAGTACCGGAGGTTTTATTAAGTGATGTGCAGGAGTGATCAGACGAAGGGCTTTGTTTATTTCCTGTTTTTGGAAAAAGGAGTAAACGAAAGAGAAATCAGGAAGTCACACAGAATAAGTAGCCGTTAACAGACATAAAAACGAGTACAAAAAACAGAATTAAACCAACATCCCTATACCATGAAAACGTCCAAAAATCATTTCTTTCTGAAACCGATTGTGGTTTTGCTGGTTGTAGTCACCATCAGTATGCTTTCTTCCTGTGTGGTGGTGGTGAGAGATCATCCGCATCATGGATGGCATCATCACTGGCGTTAAAAGCAGGAGGCAGGGGCAGGAGGCAGGAGGCAACGGCAGGAAACCTCTGTCGTGGTCATCCTGAACAGAAGGGTTGGAGTGTGAATAAGGGTGAGGGATCTGCTGGTGTGGAAGCTTACTTGCGCACCAACCGGTTGCCTAATATCACGCAATCTCCCGCCACTAAAAAGCGACTACTTTCTTAAAACAAATGATATCGGTAAGTTATACTGAACATTAACGGGCGCACCATACGACTTGCCGGGTATCCATTTGGGCATTTGTTTAACGATACGCACAGCTTCCTTCTCCAGGTTCGGGCCATCTTTAATGGTTCGGAGTACTTTGATATCGCGTATGGTTCCATCTTTGGAAACAATGAACGTGAGTGCGATAGTCCCTTGTATTCCGTTATCCTTTTCAATAGCGGGATACTGGATATTGTTTTTCAGGTATTGCATCAGAGCAGTTTCACCACCGGGAAATGAAGGTTGTTGCTCCACATAAGCAGCCACCTTTCCGTCGTCCGGATTACCTGGAGGAGTACCGGATACAACAGTCTCCTCTTTCTTGACTACCGGTGATACCGCTTCCATTTTATTTACCAGAGAATCAGGAGGACTGAAATCAAACTGAACGTGAGCATTGGTAGCAACCGCTACAGCACCATGTTTGCCGGGTTCCCAATTCGGCATTTTTTTCATGACCTCCATCGCCGCTTTGGAAAATTCAGGATGCCATTTAACCGGTTCCGTTACATGCATATTGTACAACTTCCCATCTTTATCTACTATAAAATCAACTTCAATGATGGCCATCATCCCGCTGTCTAATTTAAAAGGCGGGTATTTTAGATTGGTGTTAATGAAATTGCTGAGTTCTGCATCTCCTCCCGGAAACGCTGCGTAGCTGTCCGGGTTTGGATATACCGTTGGTAATTTGGTTTGGGAATAACAGGAAACCGAAATCAGAAGAAACAGAAACGATAAAGCTTTTTGCATAGGGGTGTTTCCAGCCAAAGTAGACTATTTATGTGTGGGAGCAGTTGATGCGATAAAAATAATAAAAGCGGCAGGGGCAGGAGGCAAGTAGCCTTCTTCGGTTGGCGCGGATGGGGTGGGTCTATTTTGGGATCAGACTTTCCAGAAAGCCCATTTTTAATATCTTTGCAAACGATTTTCTGGTCCCGTAGTTCAATGGATAGAATGAGAGATTCCGGTTCTCTTGATAGGGGTTCGAGTCCCTTCGGGGCCACGGCCGAGTAGACGGCTCGGGTCAAATGGGTTCAAGACATTAGTCTTGGACCCTTTTTTTATACCCTCCCTGTTCATCTGGGTTCATTTCGGTTCAGAAATTGTGTCACTATTGTTTCGCCAAAACCCAATGTTTCGCCAAACTGTCAAATTTATCGCTAGCCAGCCACACTTAAGTCTTCTATAATGTTTAGCTTTATATCTGGCATCTAAACCAGTTAAAACAGCATTAATATGGAAAAAATTCAAGCAATCAAGCCAGGTCCAAAACCAAAAACAGAAGAAGGAAAAGACGACAAGAGAAGACGTGTTGATCCACCTACCCGACCCAAGCACCCAACGTTAAAACCTCACAATCCTGAACCAAAAAAGCGCTAAGCTAGGTAGTTGTAACAGGGGTATAAAGTTCGCTTCAGTGCAGAAGCTGTGCTATGCAGCAGTTTTTTCGAAAATAGGGGCCAAAAAGTTTGGGTTTGATCTCCGGTTTTATTATATTTCTTTTAAACACTAAAAAACAAATATAATGAACAAAGAAGAGGTTGACAAAGTACTCGAAGACGTATTCGAGGAAGCATTGAATGGAGAAGGGTTTAACATTCCAGTAAGCATTACGCTTAAGGACGGAACCGTATTTCATGGGTTTAAACTATTGGAAAACAGGCCCGCGTATGTTATGGGGTTAACGGAGGATCAAAAAAGTTACGCCGCAAGTTCACCCCGTCCTCCATATTATTTTGTTACCGTAATAATGAAGGATCAGATTGAAGACATTGAATGCATTACGCTTGACTTGGGCGGGATTCAAAGGCCAAAGGGACTGTAATTAGGCTACCCTTCTTCACTGTCAACCTTCTTAGCAACAGCAGACAACAAGGTGCGTGTAATTTTCCCATACACCTGCGTAGAGCTGAGAGAGGAATGTCCAAGCATTCGAGATAAGACCTTAAGATCTATTCCGTTTTCCAGCATTACAGTTATACTGAATGTATGTCTGGCTGAATGGTGGGTCAGCTTACCCGGAAGATCAAGTAGTCGGGCTATCTCCGTCAGATGGCGGTTTACCTTCTGATTGCTTGGCATGTTGAGTACGTAACCTGTTTGTGCCCGGTATGTGGCATACTTATCATATACTTCACGGGCTTTGGACAACATTGGTATCTCCACAGGGTCCCCCGTTTTAAGCTGAGTGGTCATAATCCAAAGCCGTCCATCAGAATCCTCCTTGACGCTCGATGCTTTTAAGTGACGAGCATCGCCATATCTTAAACCTGTGTAGCAGGAGAAGACAAAAGCATCACGCACCCTGATCAGAGCTTCATTACCTGACAAAGGATGTTTACTTAGCAGTTCAAGCTCTACTTTGGAAAGGAATCTTCGTTGCGTTTTTTCGAGTTTGATGCGGAAGCCCTGAAACGGATTTACCAAGATGATCTCCGCTACGACCGCCCTATTCAGTGTTGCCCGGAGCTTTGTAAGATGTTTGGAAACAGTGTTACGCCTAAGGGGCTGGTTCAGGGTTTCTACGATTGAGGTAAGCATGAAATGTTCGAATCCTGCAACATGGAGCCGTTTGAAATCGCGGAGTAGGATATCTTGGCTCTTGATACTCTTCAGGTACAACTCCAGTTTGTTCTTCATCTGCTTGTAATGGTAAACGACCGGATAGGTTATTTCCTGTCTATTGGCTTCCTTCTCAAGAATCACCTGTTGAGCGAACGCCAATAAGGTTATGTCTTCCGCCTTCTTTCGTCCCTTGAATATCTGAACAACATCCTTAGCGGTGACTGGCTTATTTGCTCGCTCTAATTCATACTTTCTGCTTACGACCTTACTCTCCACATCCAGGAGCTTATTATTGACATGGGCCTCCAATCGGTTAGGATTTTTTATTCTGCCCTTGGAATCGTCCCACTTTACAGGATCGGCGTATTCGGCCAGGAAAACTTCGCATTTCTTCCGGTTGACGGTTACTCGCATGTATATCGGCACCTTATCCGGGGCCTTCTTCCGCCTGGGGTATAGGAAAAACTTAACTGAGAATGCTCGTACAAAATTCATTTTCCTTTGTTTTCATTTAGTAGCTGTTCGAAACTTGACCGGAGATAGAAGACTCCCTTGCCAGCGATCGTGCTTCCGATAATCTTCCCATCCGCTCGCAGCCGGTAGAGCGATGTTTTCTTCAATCCGGTAATTGCTCGGGCTTGAGCTTCGGTTATCCATTCTCCGAAACAAAGAGTATCCGCAGCTATTACGCTGATCATTCTGTGGATTTCCTGCATCTGCTCACACATCTGTTCGATCAGTTCTGCCAGTTCGGAAGTTGAGACTTGTTGCGTCGGCACAACCTTCATCGGCGAGTGTAGCGATTCCGGGCCAACAGGTATTTTCGGTATGGTATCTTTGCGTTTCATTGGTTCAAAGGATGGTATTCGTCACGATGCACTGTAAACCAAGGCTTTAGATTGGTTTCGTATTATTATGAGTATCGAAGACTGCAACAAGCAGGGTTCGGAATTGGTTCTGTATGATGAAAAATGGTCGTTTGGAATGCAATGGGGCTCACCAGGAGCGACCAAAGGTACTTTCTGCATCCTACATCATCTCGGCGGGTAAAAACTCTTCAGGAGCGACCCATGAACATTGTTAGTCACGCTATCGGTCCTTAGCTCAACCTGAAATCAACAGCTGGCGGCGATACCGGAAGGACCAATATCTCACCAGCCTCCAATGGGTGTTGTCAACCTCCGTAAAAAACATCAAGTATCTTAATGGCCACTTCACACAGAGCCACAGCCGCATCTTCTTCCCAAGCATCGGCCGCCCACTCAAGTTTTCGGAAAACGCAAGTGAAAATTTTCAACGGACCTGATTCCAGAAGTTCCGGGTGCGCTGCAAACCGTTCGAGGAAACGGTCCAGTTGAATAAGTACCATATCAGCCATTAAGTCTCGATCATCCGACTCCTCATAGCCTGCTGCTAAATGATTTAGAGTCGGTATTAAGTCAAACCGGGCCAAGGAATATTCAAAGAGAAATACTTCTTTACTGTGGGCCCTCAGGATACCCGTCGAATACCTGTCCTTCTTCGGAGCGAAACCGACCACTTCCCCAGACTTAAGAAGCTTTAATGCACTTTTCCTATTGACGTCAGGCATGTACTTTGTGGTGGTGTATACATCATAGAACTCCTGTTCCATTTCCGTGGTTAGTACATCTACGCCTACGCTGAGAGTTGTTGGTTTTTTCTTCATGATGGTTGGTGGTTTTTGCTGGTTACTGATTTGGTTTTTATTTTTTGCTCGTTGAGTATCTGTTGTTGCTCATCAAAAGCCAGGTTTGCTTGTATGTAAGGCGTCACGTCCCTCTTCGGTACGCCGGCCTTCTCCAGAATGTTAATACGCACATGTTCACCTATTTTTTTCATGAAGAGCGGCATTATGGAATTGCCGATTCGATTCCATACCTGGCCATACGAACCTCCATATTTCCAATCAGCGGGATAGGCGCAGAACTTAAGAAGCTCCTCTATTCGAAAATCCCGCATTATACCATCCTCACGGGCCCATATATTGGGGGTCTTGGTAATGGTGTTGCATATCTCCTCTTTGTACTTCAGCTTTTTCCCACCGTATCCATAGTGTATGCCTTCGAGGTACGGGAGTACATCACAGATACGTAATCCTTCGTCGCCAAAGTGAGTTGGGTCGGGTAACGAAGCCTTTACTCCCAGAGATTTGTGCACGCCCAAGAGTATAAACCGGTCCCTAGCCTGGGGCACACCAAATCCCTTGGTGTTCAATACATCATGTACGATGTCGTATTCATCACTCAGGATGTCAAGCTCCTCCTGCATGAGATTAAAGAACGGCGCCATAGGTGCTTCTGTTAAGCCCTCGACGTTTTCCAAAAGAAAAAATCTCGGAGAGGTAGCCGGCACGTAATACTTAAGAGCCCGTAACGTGAGTACATTCCTCCGGTCATAGGGGTTGCACTTTCCTGCTGAAGACACACCTTGGCATGGGCTGGCTATAAGGAGTCCATCCGATTCTGCTTTTCGGATACCAAACTCCCGCATAATAAATTCGATACGTTTATAGAACAGGTCCCAACCCTCCACCCGTGTTGTTGGGAAATTCAGCTTGAAGCAGTCTCGTGCATGTCTCTCCCAGTCAATGGCCCAAGGAGTGAAGAAGCCAGCATCGTGCAGGCCTCTGTCACCGCCGCCCCAGCCACAGAATGTGGAGAAGAGAATATAAAGTAGCTGGGTTGCCTCAGGCATTACTTACCTCGCTTTCTTCCTCATTGACATCACCATAGTTTGTAATCTCTTCTTTAAATTTGTTCCTGCGCGGGCAATCTTCACAGGCTGACTCGTCCTTCTTGCCTCTCGCAATCTCCTTTTTTAGTGAGGAAACCTTCGTGTTTTTATTCCGCGCTACCTTGGCTGCTTTGTTGAAGGTCCAGAACTTCTGATCCATGTTGTCCAGGAGGGTTTTCTTATCCGGGTGAGCGCAGATAACCTTAAAATCAGAAACGTAGCGCTCGCTCATTTGTAGGATGGAACCCATGTACTGGCGAACGGTGAGTTTTGATTCTTCATTCTCCCCGCTGCCATTCTCCTTCAGATAGAGCTTAGCGTGCTTTTCTAGGAGTTCCAGCTTCTTTGCCTTCATTGCATACGTTACCTTGCGGCTGCCGGAGTTCAGGATTTGCATTATCTCGAAAGCCCGGTGTTTATCTACATCCAGTACGATACAAGACAGGTGGGTAAACCCGGCGGCCTTCGCAGCGTGCAGGCAGCGCACTCCATCTATAATCGAATGCTGACCGTTCTCCCCTGGATACACAATAACGTACTTGTTCTGACCGAATTGCTTGAAACTGCTTGTAAGTAACTTGTGGCGATCATCGAACAATAGCGGTCCATTGATTTCCTCATTCTCAGGCATCGGAACAAGGGATTCTACATTCAATTCGACGTGTTTAGGGCTGAACATCATGATGTACGTCCCCTGGACTTCGGGCATGGCAAGCCCATTACGAGTGTTTTCTCTCATTGCAGATTGGTTTTATATGTTACGGATGATTAAGCTGCTTGCTTTCTCAATGCTGGATAGTATTGCCCTAAAGTATGGCGGATATAATCCAGGTAAGCGCTGAGTGTGGCGTTAAGATCACGAGCTGAGGAGAGTTTCAAATCACGGGAATGAAGGTCATTAAACGTTACGATTGCCTGCATTATCTGAAGCTTGGTCATCTTGTGCCAGAGATTTTCGGATCGCACTGTAAGCCCAAGGTACATACTCAGGTTCCCCAGGTAACCTGGAATCGAGATGAATGCACCCTCACCTCGTTTCTTCACGTATACCGTTTTCAGGAATACTGCAAAACCTTCCTTAGAGCGTTCGGGCATGGCTCCTATAAGGAGGGGCCGCATTGGTGCCGCGAGTGCGGTGCTTGGGTAATTAACATTCAATTTTTCTACTGACCACATCGGGGTCAGGTGAAGATTTCTAAGCGTCAGAGAGGTTTCCATTTGTCAGTATGTTTAAGTGGTTAAAATCTTCAGCAAAATTATGTATCTGACAATCATGTGGTTAACCCTTAAAAAGAGTTAAGGAACGATTAAGGATTAAGGAAGAAGAAAGGCCGGAATAGCAAGACTATACGGTGGTAGGATCACATGTTAAGGCGGACCCTTAACATCAAAATACTTTAGGCATGTATTGGAGGGAGGATAATATCGACATCAAAAACCCTTATCAGGACGTCGGCAACCATCAACATTTTTTTTAAAGCAGGTAAATCCCTCTGCGGGTTCTTCACCCGGGAGCCATTCAGGTAAGAGTTTTGATGTGATTTGAGTACTGCAAAGCTGTTTGCGAAGGGCTTGTTGCCTTTTCTAAAACGGAAGTTGGAGTCTAAAAAATCTGCATTATCGAAAAATACATTCCGGGCGGGATTTGTCAGTGCATTTTTTTTATCTGTAAGAAGAAGTACAAAAAATAAAAGTTGGTTTCTTCCTCCTATCCATGTAATTTTAAAATCCGTATCCGACTTCGGCTCGAATAGTGAAAGAAATTTCTGATATGTAGCCTCGTAAAGCTTCCGCTGCTTCATGCCTTTTTCACTGGAATCCTCAACCTTCGATTTTTTCGCATCTATTAGCGGGTCAGGGCCGGAAGTAAGCTCCAAGAACAACCTCTCCTTGTACTTCTCCTTATTATACTTAGGTAACAATTCGAAGTAAAAGTAAGTTCCAGAAACAGAGGGCTTGGGGATTTCTTTGTTTAGTAGAGTCTTCAGGTATTTGATAAAATCCCGTATCGCCAGAACCTTACCAGCTAATATCTGTTTTTCGGATTTGAACATGGTGATGTATTCGACAAAATCTCCCCCTTGCATCTCGAGTGCAACAGCATGGAGTGCATTTATTTCTTCCGCATCCTTACAATCCAACCGGTTCAGAAGCGTAGTCCAATCATGGTGAGTGCCACCGACACTGAACAGCTCGTTGAACTGGTCCAACTCAAATTTTACGAATTCATCGACAGTCGATATCTTTGAAATTCTGGTCGCTGCTATTTGTCTTGTATCAAATGTTGCCTTCAACCAACCGTAGTAGGTATCCTGGTATTTCTTGATGTTTTGGTAGTAGACTTCGAACAGCTTCGAATCGCGTGATAGTCCTTGTACAATGCCTCTGATGTCTCCACCATTGTCGATGAGATCTATGATTTTACTTAACTCCTGCAGATAGAAGATCAGAGCTTTGCCCAAAGCCATTGACGTAGAATCAATGGTGCTATCGGAAAGCATGGGCTCCTCCTCGCCCTGAAGTATTTGATCTGCGTAAACTCTGGCCAGCCTACTATCAACAACGTCTGCCTTGAATATTGCCTTCACCGCTTGGCCGATTTCGTCTTCTGGGCTATCAGGCCGAAGCAGGTAGTGCCACATCTCTAATCTTCCCGTTGCTTCAACAAGGGGGGCTGAGCTTGATATAAGGCTAAAGTGAAGTTCTGAAATCAGCCTACAGTAGAATTTGTCAACAGCGTTGTCATAATCCACATGACCTGTTGCATACTTTACCTCTATAGAATTTGACATAATTGATATTGAACAGTTGGATTTTGGAAGACAGTTTCCCTACCGAATTCTAAATGTAAGAATTTGGGCAAAATTGCCCAAACTGGTTTACAACCGTTCTACAGAGGGATAATTCTTCTCTCCAAGCATTGGCGGTACTAGGCCTGACACCAGGAAGGAGTCGTCAATAATCCGTTTAATATCTCCCGTTTTTTTGCAGCACACAATCCAGCAGTCGTGAACTGTCAGGAACGGCCCCGCATCCTGCTCCAGCATCCTTTCTGCTATTATATTCAGCACCAGCTTTGATTCCAAGCGCTGACAGAGGCACGAAAGATTCTTATGACTTGCCTTGTCCCCGACCTGCTTACCCCGTATATCTGTATAATGCTCACCCATAAACGGAAGTTTATCACCGCTCACAACTTTTATTTCCTGAACAGCTCCGTCAATATTCGGGAACCTTCGCTTGAATTCTTGGACAAACGCAACTGTCGTTTTCTTGTTACCAGATTTCTGAAACCCTGACTTACTGAACATACAAGCAATCAGACATTCTTTGGATGCTGTGCGCCGTTCCTGTTTTGTCCCTGTAAACAGATACGAGAACTGTTCGTACAGAACACCCTCACAGCACAGTTCATGGAATCTGACAACATCCGACATCGTGCTATACCGCTTTAATCCTTCAATGATCGGCTCAAATTCGGGAACGAGGTCACGGATGATGTCTGGGTTAACGAGAGCTGTAGCCAAAAAGAAGAACTGCGAATTTCGAATATCCAGTTCCATAAGGCTTTCTTCTTCCAGTCCTTCGAAATACATATATGAACGTAAAGGTTTCCAGGTTTGTGTCAACGGGGTGTGCATTCGGAATCCGAAACTGTCCACCTTACAGTAATCCGCATCATGTTGGTTGTATGCTTCCATCATAACGAGGCTGTCCTTGAGCTTAGTCCTGGTTTTGTTGTTATCGGTTTTGTAGTAGACATCATCCAGGAATTTCTCGGCTTGGGGAATTCTAAACTTAACCGATAGCTCCATCTTGTGTAGACGATGATGAATTTCTGTCAAAAGCAGATGATCCACGCATTCCGTCTTGTTCTTTTTGTACTTATCCTTGGCCCGATAGATGGACTTCAATACAACAGGGTCGCTGATGGTTTCCTTCCTGAATTGTCTTACACCTGGCCCGTTAAAGGGGTTATCCATGATCCTGACGAGCTGGCTGTATGAGCCGGGTGTATAGCTGAGCCCACCGCCTTCATTACGCCTTCGTTCGATAACGGGATGCTCCTCCAGGAACTTCACATAATCTGGATAATTCTTTGTCACCAGTTCTTTTATTAGTCCAGAGTAGAGCGGTGACCACCCTTCGGTATAAACCCAACTATTCCCGGCATCGCCCTCGCCGGGCCTGATTAGCTTTAACCTACCCAGATAGACCTGATGTAGATACAACATCAATCGATCTGGCTTTAACCGGGTTCCACTTAACAACGTTTTAATGTCCGGCATCCATTTCGGGATAAAGACTGTAACAGGTTTGAGTTTCTTATTATCGGGTTTCACTTTGTCGCACTTTATTTTTTCAGGATTCGGGTGTCCTGGGATTCAAAAAGGTTCCACATAATAGGGGGTGGGATGGGGCTTCAGAATTTAAGATACCCTCTATTATGTGGAACCTTTTTGGTTTAATCTGAACTTTAGGATGTTTAAACAACGGTAAAGGCGTTATGAATTCCATTTTCAGGCCGAGGAGGGCCCAGGATGACATATTGATGGTGTTAAGGGGTGTTGAGCTGCCCTGGACGCCCGGACGCAAAATTTGAGTACCCCTGATTGTTTTCATATTCTTTGAAATCCGTTTAAAAAGAGAGAACCTGTTGTTATTGCCGTGGTGCGGACAACTTCAACAGGTTCTTCTGAATAAAGATCGTTTAGGTAAGGCACCACGCTTACTGACATTATATACCCACGGGAACTGATTGTCGCGGATGATTTTAAGCGTAGATATGAATTCTTATATCTGGGTGGTTATCTCCTGTGCTCTGGCTTAACGTAGGGAATGCCGATGATCTTGAACAAGTCTTGCTCCTCACCAACCTCAACGACTTTGCCGTCTTTAGTTAAGAAGCCGTCAACACTCTTGTATCCTTGCTTTTCCCAGCCATTAACCAGGACCCGAAGGTTGTGGTTCAAACTGCCGGTGCGAAGGGCATAGATATAGCCCCAGTTTAATTTATTGGCAAAGAACAGGTCGATCGCTATACCTTCTGGCAATATCCGTTGTGTGTATTTACATGGAAGCTCGGCTTTTCCAGTATAGGTTTGCAGGTTGCCCTTTACAAATCCCCATCTATTCACTACCGATGCGATGCCGCTTTCGAGGAGACCGATATCAAATGGTTTTGGTATTACCACCAGATCGATGTCTTTAACTTCCGGTTTCTTTCGTCGGATACTGCCAGCGATCTCACAGCGGTAACAATGTGGCCGGAGCTGTTCAAGAGCTTCCTCAGCTATGGCTAATGCCTTTTCATATTCCATGTTCAGAGTTTTGGTGTCTATATAATACACCGGATGGATCGGATTGTTCCAGGCAACTTCATCACAATATGGCGGTGGAACATCTGTAACCAGAATACCGGAACAGCTATCTTCGGTAAAACAAACCATTACTGACATGGACATTTACGAATACAAGAAGGAGTTCACACGTCTTCGGTACTCCGTTTGCGAAAAGCCGAAGTCCACTGCGATAATTTACTGCGACGATGTCACTCTCACTAAGGCATTGACCATCGCCGGGGGAAAACGCACAAAAATAAAACTTGATTTCCTGGTCGGGTATATGCCGGGTACAGAGACTGAATCGCATCCGTTTGGAGAAGCTATCTTTCATACGAGAAAAGAATCCAGTCCCGCTATGCAAATGTTCAGGGAACCGCAGCCGCTGGATGTTATCCGATCCTTCATCACAGATAATAAACTCCAGGACTGCATTACGGATTACACCATCACAAGATTAAGCGACGGTGTTGCCTTCGATTCTGTTGGTCCACATGAAATAATAGTCACAATACCGAAGGGGCTGGATTCGGAATACATCTTATCCGGGTTTGTACAGAAGCTCGGCCTTCCACCCAAAACAACAAAGATGCTCTTACACTACCGAAATTCGACCGTGATCCTGGATCAGGATTTCAATTTGCGTTCTCTTGACACGATGCCTCTTGAACAGCTCATTAATCTTCCGTTCGACGACAAGTTTCCAGAGGTGAAGACTGCGAAGAAGATATCGGGCTAAGCGGCCAGTCGTTATCCGCAAAACTGTAGTGTCCCTCGGGTGTCACGATAATATGATCCAGTAATTCAACTCCCAGAATACTTCCTGCCCGCTTCGCCTTTTCTGTGATAGCCTTGTCGTTATTACTCGGCGTTGGTTCTCCTCCTGATGGATGGTTATGCACCAGGATTATACTGCTTGCTCCCAGGTGAATCGCTGTCCGGTATACTTCCCTCGGTTCTACAATCGCTCCATGCAGGGCTCCGATGGATACCAGGTCAATATACCGGATCAGGTTCTTCCTGTTTAATCCAATCGTCCAGACCCGCTCCTTATCTTTCTCGAACCGCGGCAACCGTTTCAATACGTCAACAAATATCCTGTGCACATCGGCTGACTGTGTAACCTTAAGCCCGATGTGTTTCTTGACTTTTAGTAGCATAAACCCTTGTTTTATCGAATATACCTGAACTGGTTAAATAGGCACCGGCAGGGCGGTTCAAGTGTTATTTGCTGGAAAATAATGCGCTTGGAAACCATGCGCTTATGCAACCTGTCAGGAACGATTCGCCCCAGTTTCCTTTACGGGTCCCGGTTTTCCGCATCTTGCCTGTATAACCAAACTATTCACTAAAAATCTCAAAATGATGGAAACACTTAAACTGAATCAACAGAAGGCGCTCGGTTTTATAAGCGCGAACCAAGGGTCGAATCTTGATGATATCGCAGCCGGAGCTAAACTTAACAGGCTTGTTGCGGTCGGTTCATTAAAGCAGCTCGTCGACCTCAAGCTGGTTACGATTGAAGAGAAAGACGGAAAACAATTGTATACTGCAACCGGTAATATAAAGCCGGAGAAAGCGAAGAAGACAGCAGAGAAACCCGCCGCCGAGAAACCAGAACCGGAAGAAAAGAAGGAAGACAAGGAACCGAAACTCAAGGCCGGGAAGTCAAAGAGCGGGAAGGATTTTTCTACCTATAAATTCCAGGGCGTTGAATACAAGAAGGGACGACTTATTCACGCTATGATCGCACATTACGCCCAACAGCATGAACCCACGCTGGCTGAACTCAAAGATGCGTTTCCTGCTGACCAAATAAAACCTTATGGTTATGGGCTTTTCCGCCCCTTATCAGAGGCTAAGACGATCAACACTGAATCTGGTCGCACAAGATTCCTGACCAAAGATGAAGAGGCAGTCAAACTGAAAGGTTCTCGAATTGCAGTTACTAACCAGGTAACGGCGGATTTGCTAGAAAGGTTCTTAACCCACGCCAAGAAACACAAGCTATACGTTAAGTAACAGACGCTGACCGCTTATAAAGAACAGGAGCCCTTATTCGGGGCTCCTGTTTCGTTTTTTATCTGACTGAACATTTCCGGCTACAATATTACCGAGCCATCGGATCAACTGCCCGCCTTCGATATCTCTCAACGTCATTTCACGTATCTGCCCTCTGGTTCCAGCTACTATCAGTGGTGGCATTATCAAAACAATTTCGTCTGAGTCTTTTGCATATAGCACACGGTACAGTCCTGCTAAACCGTTAAAAGAATAGGTGTCTGCTTTACGTCGTTTGCCTGAATCATCCTCACTATCCGTTACCAGTTCAACGGCCGATGCAATAAAAGCCAGCACTTCCATAGGCAGTCCGCTATCTGCAAGCCCGCCATTCAGGAAATTATGGACAGACGAATGTCGCTCCTTATTATCGGGCATCGTCAACGTAAATTCTGTTCGGTCTTCGTTGAAGGACAGAGAATAAAATTTTCCTGTCGTTGTGAAGTGATCGAACCGTTCGCCCCCGATGCAATATCCGCCCACTCTCAGTGGTATTTCCATAATCCGTATAGGTTCCATATATGCTTGTCTTTTTAGTTTCCGGCTGCGTCTTGCCGTGATATTGCCTGTCAAATCTCAGCCGACTTTGTATATACCTCGTCCAGGAAAACCAGCATTCCGGTTCGTCCGCACCTCCCACTTCTATTAGAAGAAGGACATTGCTTGGTTACCAGCAACATATATTAGAGGGCACTAAAGAGGTCTTCCATACGGCCTCGTTTCGCTCAAAAGGCGCTGTACTTGGGCCGGCCTGAACCGGTTTCGACTATCTTCAGGTATCACCAACACAGAAGCTATGAAGACGAAACGAAACTCTGCCGGGCAAGAGACCGAGGGCCTGGATTGGAATACCGCCATAGGATTAACCCTTCGGCTCAGACAAGATGATCTTGTAAAAGACTATCTAATGTTAACGCTTGGAATTTACACCGGTTTGCGCATCTCTGATCTGCTCAACCTGAAGTGGGAGCAACTTATCGACAAGGACGAAGTAACGATAAGAGAGAAGAAGACTGGGAAGCTGAGGCGGATTACAGTAAATCCGAAAGTGAAAGAAGCTCTGGGCTACGGACGTGACCAACTACAGGCAAAAGAAAAGTACAGGCCAGACAAGTATATCCTTGAATCTAAGTATGGAAGCCCACCGACAGTTTCATACGTAAACAAGAGGCTAAAACTATTGTTCACCCGATATAATGTCAAAGCTCGGAAAGCAAGCTCCCATACCCTTCGTAAAACATTCGCTTTGCGACTCTGGTCCGCCGATCAGCGCTCTGAGAAATCCTTGATCTACCTCAGCGAGTTGTTCGGACATTCAAGTGTCTCCATCACACGCAGATACATAGGTTTGCAAAACGAAGTTTTCTCGGATATGTACCTCAGCCTCTAAAATAAAACCGGGAAGCCTTGTTGCTACACCAGGGCTTCCCGGTTAAATTCACGGAAAACAAAAAATCAAAAATCTATGTTAACCATTCTTATATCACCGACAGGAGTAATTGTTTCGGCATACTTATCCCTAATCTCGCTCAAAGCTCAGCGCCACCATCAATGCATAATCTGGGTCTGATGAAGCCTGCGTCATGTTATCCATACAACGGCTTGAGACAAACATCTTCCCGTTGGTTGTTCTAACCCAGGTTCCGTCCTGCTCAACCCTGAGGGTGCTCTTATAGCTACCTATATCCAGTTGTGGATATTGCTCATTGGCGATTTCAACGATACGACGAATTGCATCCAGATTCTCAAGAGAGCCCATATATTTACTTCGCAAATTTTAGCGACCTTGTCAATCCGGATTGACTTCGTATGTTGAGAGAATAGACTCCAGTTGGCAAATTACCTGTATAGATTATATTCCTTGCTGAAGCATCAACGTTGATACGCTGATTAAATATCTCTTGTCCTATCACATTTATGATCGAAATGAACAACGCCTCAGGTTGTGCGAGATGTACATCCACAGTCAGGCTTTCTGGTGCAGGATTTGGATAGATGCTCACGTCGACAGCATCCGTATATGAAGCAATACCTGCACAAGTATTTACCATAATTGTTTTCGATGCGGTGTCTGTGCATCCGTTTCCGTCCGTTCCTGTAACGGTATATGTTTTCGTTGTTGTAGGGGAGAATGCGACACCGTTGATGACGCCACCTGTCCAACTGTATGTATTTGCTCCACTTCCTGTTAATGTTACCGTTCCTCCTGTACAAATAGTATCAACGGAAGCGTTGGCTGTCACAGTTGGAAGCGGATTTATTGAAATAGTTACAGAGGCTGGTGAACCTAACGTGGTTATTGACGTACCGCCACCTGTAGAATCAGTTACTGTAAGAGTGTAAGTAGTTGTACTTATGGGGTTGGCAACCGGGTTTGAAACATTGGTAAGATTAAGGCCGGAAGAAGGAACCCAACTATATGTATACGGTGGTACTCCTCCCTGGGCAGTTGGTGATCCGCCTATAGTAGTGTTTGACCCTGCGCAAATGAACCTATCTGAGCCTACACTAAGATTGCCGGACCAGAATTGAGCTATGTTAACTGCTGGATTCCCTCCAGCTCTTGTGAAACCTCCTCCAACATATAGATTTCCTTTGTATACTGCTAAACCATTAACTGTACCTGTGGAAGAAGAAAAGGATACCCCAGCTCCAACTGCATTCCAACTGACCCCATCGTATTTGGCAATACTCGCAGCGGCGACACCACCAGCCGATGTGAAAAACCCACCTACATATAACGCCCCGTTATACACAGTCAGCGCTTTGACTGAATTCATCACTCCCATACCAAGGGGTGACCATGATGTTCCATTCCATTTCGCAATATTTTTCGCTGGAAATCCGCCGACTGTATCAAATGATCCACCAGCATAAAGATTTCCGTTATAAACTGCAAGTGCCTGGACCCCCAAACTATTAGTTCCAATACCTACGTTTGTCCAGCTCGTCCCATCCCATTTTGCGATGTTGCTTGCAGGAATACCACCGGCACCAGTGAAGTAACCGCCGACGTAAAGACTACCATTATAAACAGTCATAGCTTGTACCCGCCCGAAATTACTTATGCCTGTACTTACAGATGACCAGCTTGTCCCATTCCACATTGCAATGCCGACAGACGGATTACCACCAGCGGTATCAAAAGTTCCGCCGGCATAGAGATTTCCGTTATAAACAGCCAGGGAGAGTATGTTTGCATTCGTCCCTGTACCTACACTACCCCAGCTAGTCCCGTTCCATTTTGCGATATTATTTACAGGAACACCTCCTGCTTTCGTAAAGCTTCCCCCAACATATAAATTGCCATTAAATACTGCGAATGCCTCAGCACCCCCAGTAGAATCTAAGCCGCCTCCAACACTTGCCCAGGTGGTTCCGTCCCAGGTAGCTAGATTAAACACAGGGGTGCTGCCTGCCATCATAAAATGACCACCTGCATAAAGACTTCCGTTGTATACCTCCAGCGAAAAAACAGGCTTGAGTGCTGTTGAAGTTATTCCTGCGCTAACCGTATCCCATGTTTGAGAGAATACGCAGGAACTGCTGATTCCAGAAAGAATGACCAATAGGAAAAGCGTGATAGTTTTAGTAACTGTCTTCATAAGATAATGGTTTGTTTGGCTCCGGTTCTGGGTTGGAGCTTACCCATAATCAAATATACTAAATAATACATCACTATAGTAACCATGCCCATAGGCGGTAACACGGGGTGATGGTTTGCCCGATGTTTACGGGAAAAATGAAGAAAATGGCAGAAAACCCGGTGACACCTGAGCATTTAGCCAGGATAAAGAAGATAGGAGAGCGGGTAAAGGAGCTTAGGGTGAAGGCTGGATACACATCCTATGAAACCTTCGCATTTGACAATGAAATTCCCCGCGTGCAATATGGTCGTTTAGAAAGAGGGGCCGTAAACTTCAAGGTGGCAACTCTGATGCGGATTCTGGATATCCACGGGATCGGTCTGGACGAGTTCTTCAGGAAAATCAAATAGTCTGTTTCCCAAGCTTTAAATATTCCGCAACTTCCTGTTCGTCAGACGGCAACAGGGCACTGTATAGTTCCAGCAAGGTGTGAACGCTCCCTGGCAGGTCTTCGTTGGTATATTCCCTGTCCAGGCATTGGAGTGCCTGCAATACCACCGGGATGTCCTTGATAAGATCATACGCCAGAACCTCTGGTGCATTCGTTCTGATTTCTATAATCAGTTTGTTTCCTTCCGCTTTTATCATCTGTTAAAGACCGCACCCGGATATCGGTTAACCACGGCAAGCGGCATTAGTCCCGGATGCAGTCTGATGCGAGTATAGCTATTCTGCGGATGTGGGAAACCCTGAATTCAAGGCAGCTTGCTTTTTTCAGAAATATTCCCGTCATTTGATTAGGTTCAATCCTAATCCATTCCCATTTATGAGCGTTGCAAGTATCCCTGCGGCAATTCGACGTCTATATGAAGTACATGAAGAAAAGCACGCTATCGCAATTCTGACGGAGGATTTCCCTGATGAATTTGATGAGATTATTTCTGTTCTTCGAGGCTTTCGTCTTACTAAGACTATGGTAACCACTGCTGGTGGAAGAAAGTCACCTATAGCCACCGCCCTGGATTCAGAATTCGAAGCTTTAGGGTGGGAGGAGAAAAAATTTGACACGAGGATCGTCATTGATGAAACCGAGTTGGTATCGCCAACCCATAAGGTCGACTGCTACAAGAATCGTGTAGCACTAGAAATAGAATGGAACAACAAGGATCCCTTTTATGATCGCGACCTTAACAACTTCAGGCTATTATTCGACCTGAGGGTTATAAGTGTAGGAGTGATCATAACCCGTAGTTCAGGTCTTCAGAGGATATTCGATGGTCTTGGCAAAGGAGACTCTTATGGAAACTCTACGACCCACATGGGGAAACTAACACCAAGATTGGGTGGAGGCTCTGGTGGTGGATGTCCGATATTGGTTTTCGCAATAACCGACAGGTTATATGATGCTCGCCGTTAGTTTTCTATTTGCGGGTTGCCATTATTAATGACTCCTGGACTTCGCGACTCTTATCATTTTTCCGGCCCATTGTACTGTGCAGATAATCGATATACTCCACCGTAATCTTATACTCCTTTCCAAAAACAATCTTTGCTAAGGCAATTAGTTCATCCAGGCCAATCATGCCGGTATTACTATAGCTAAGTACCAGTTGTGAATTTTTCTCCCTGATCTTTACAAACATGTCATGAAACGAGTCCTTCACTTTAGTTCTAATACAGAATGGAGATTGATGCCTGTCAGTACGATATCGGCCTTTGAACTGGACCTCAGGATAGTCGTACTTTACCAGTGTCTCGATAGCGTGATAAAATCTTGAATAATGAACAAAACAATATGGCGGATCGGCATAAACCAAGGAATTTCGTGGAAGAGCATCCAAACACTCGAGGTAATCTAAGGTTGTGGCTTTAAATGAAAATTTATTTACTGTATTGTAAGCAGTTGTAAACTCCTTGAGCTTTTTCTCGAACAACGGCCAAATCTCCTTGTTTCTATAAATCATAATATCTGCCATCGAAGTCAGATCGTAAGCATCTCGATATTGTGCGTAATGCCCTGTACTCTGGGAATTATAGGACATTGCAAACATAAGGCTGGAAATAATAGGAAAATATAAACTTGTAGCCTTGTACTTCTCCGAAGCAAACTTAATAGCGTCGATCCAAAGACATTGTTCGAAGGACCAATAAGTACCAGAATAGAACTTCACGAACAAATGATGTGACATCTTTGAAAAGTCCATATCCATCAAGTCCTGCTGTGCTTTCTCTATCGCCTTGAATTTGCTTACCGTTTTTATTCCGCCGTAGGAAAATTTCACTTTAGGGTAAGCTTTCTGGAAGGAACAAACATATTCTGTTGCTGTCTTCAAGATATCGGATGCAAGATGCGGATGCTTCTTCCAGTCATAGTTGGACAGGTATAGGGATGACAGCACGGCTGAATATTCCTGAATATCATTTGACCAGACATTAGACTGCCCACGCAAAGCACCAGACAAGACAGAAGACCCTGCGAATAGGTCGCAGATAACTTCTTTCTTGTGAAGCTCTAATAATGCATCCAGAACGTTGGTGAGGATTTTTTTCTTAGAACCCATGTACTTAATAACATGGGGTATTTTAACTTTTACTTCATCTCTCGCTTCAACTATATCCATAAAACAAATATATAAATCAGTAGGACATTAACAACGAGTAGGTCTGCAAAGATTCAAACAAAGATTTCACTCTGAAAAATTTCAACAAGTCTGCCCACTTCAGGACTCACCTCCTGTACCCGAACTGCCGATTTATTCCCTCCTTGTTAACTCGGAAGGTAACCATAGCCCTGCTTGCCTTAAAATGTTCTGCCATCTCATCGATGGACATTCCTTTACTTCGAGCCCAGACTAGTCCAACACGAGGCATCTGCAAACAACCTCCTAGCCAGTTAGCCTCATCTTCCTGGCTTTTATTAAACTCTCGCATGATAAATGGGAAATTTGCTCTTTGTTGGTCAAAGGCCCTCATTTCATGGCCACAAATGACGTGAGCTAACTCATGCATAAGGTCACTCTCTTGTCGAGTAGGTGGGTGACTGCTGTTATACAGGATAATTTTACTATCATCCTCAGTCAGAACTGTTACTGCTGACCATTTAGACTTCTTCGGTTTTAATAGCACCTGGAGATGTTTCTCATCCATGCCATTAATCTCAGTAGGGCAAAATATAGGAACCTTAAGGTGCTCTGCCAATAACCGCGCCGGAAGATGCTCCTCTGGCCGAAGGCCAAGGGTCCGCCGAAAATTTACAGAATGTTCTTCCGCACTTTTCTTAAACCCTCGAACAAAACTACTTTTTGCTTTTTGCTTTTCCGGCATCGACCTTGGTGTGTTGATACGCCAAAGTAATCATTTGAATGAGTGATTCGGCCGTAGGAGTATCTAAGAGACGATCAGCGCGTAAGTGCGCCACTATTTCCCGTTGGTATGACTGCGATGTTACAGTTTCAGACTTAGTGAAGAAGTCTGTAGGTACGTTTAGCCATCCGCAAATCCTGACGAATGTGTCAATATCAGGGATGTTACCTTGTTCTACTCGGGAAAGTGTGGATGAACTTACCCCTCCTATCTCAATTGCTGTGGCTCGAAGCCCGCGGTCACCCCTCTTCTTCTTGATCATTTCTGCCAGCTTCTCGATGTTCAGAGTCGAACTCATGGTGGTTCAGGTTTTTAGGTGTTGCGCCAAAAATACAAAAAAAACATTTGCGGGACAGAAAATAATGTCCTATGTTTGCAACGGATTGTCCTACGAACGGGACAGTCTTTAATTCAACTCACAGTAAATATAAAGAAAAATTAATCATGAAAAAATTCTACTCTACACTTATTTCCTTGCAGGTTGGAGACAGGGTTGTTCTCCCTAAGAGTGGCCTTGACTTGGTTCAACATCATGCAATTTTCTTGGGGCTTTCCAATGGTCACTATTGGTTTATCGAGAATAAGGACGGAATCGGCGTCCAAGTTGTTGACTCCGAAACATTCTTCCTTGGTTCAGAAAAGATAACTCGGATTGAACGTTTTCAACCAAGAGCCGGATATTCCCGTCCTGACCTCGTTGAGTATGCGCTGAGCCTGAGAGGAAAGGGGTATGAGCTCCTGAAGTACAACTGTGAACATTTTTGTAACGATGTGCAACACCGGACTGTGTCCAGCAATCAAGCAAATATTGGTGTCGGCATTGGTATCGCAGCTGGACTAGCACTACTAATTGGAATTGCCGCCTCGGGTGACTAACTGGGAACCTTTCGTCCATCGACCAGTTATCTGGTTCGGCTAGAATAGAAAACTATTAATATCAACGGCACATAAAACAAACATACATGAAACACAGTATCAAAATTTATCCAGTCGGTAACGGCGACTGCTCCCTCATTACCCTATCTGATAAAACAACATTTCTTGTGGACTGTAAATACCGGGCTGGCGCCGAAGATCCTGACGATGATAGTCAGTTCGACGTGAAGCCAGACCTGCTAAAAAGTATCGGGAGAAGGAACGGCAACCCCTTTGTGGATGTCTTTACTCTTACCCATGCTGATAAGGACCACTGCCATGGTTTCGAGAACCACTTTTATGTTGGCGATCCTTCAGACTACGGGAAGACCAACAAGGATAACGAAGAAATTATCATCGACGAACTATGGGTGACCTCCGCGTTATTTTCAAGTCCCCTATCGCCGGATGCAAACGCTGTTCGGACTGAGGCTAACCGAAGAATCCGGTTACGGAATGAGAACCACCCTGATAAGGACAAACCTGGCAATAGAATATTTCTCATCGGATACGATGCAGGTGAAAAGTTTAAAAATGTGACATCATACGTCCCTGGTCAGCTTGTTAATTCATTCAACGGGAAGACAAAAGCGGACTTCGAGATATTCATACACGCCCCGTTCAAAGATGATCTCATCAAAGGAAAAGCAGATAAAGATCGTAACTCAACAAGCATAGTATTTCAAGCCCGGTTTAAGATTAACGGTATACTTGTTTGCAGGGCTATGTTCTATGGAGATGCAGACCATTATGTGATCGAGCAGATTCTGGCGAAGTCAAAGAAACACAAAAATGAAGAGTATCTGAAGTACAACCTCAAGCTTACTGCCCACCATTGCTCATGGACGTTCTTCAATGACGTCTCCTACGAGATAGAGGAAAACCAAACACCACAGTCATACTCGTTGGAAATTTTAACTCATAAACTTCCCGGTGCTTTCATGGTCGCATCCAGCAGAAAGATCGTAGTTGAGAAACCCAATCCTCCGCATCATCCTGCCAAGACAGAATACGTAAAAGCCCTTGGTAATGCAGCTAATTTTCTGAATACAGCCACCCACCCTTCGGAGGATAAACCTGAACCAATTGAGTTCGTAATCGATAGCGCTGGAATTCAACTTGTCAACAAGGCGAAGAAGGATAAAGATGCCCGTGTGAAAGAGGCATTGCTCAGCACTGCTGGCAGGGGTGATAAACCATGGGTTTCTATCTGATGAAAGGCTTCGAATTAGTCACTGATATTGAGAGGACGATTGAATTATATCCAACCCTAGTCAAGATCATACAGGAAAAGAAGGTTTGGACAGGAAAGAAATTGGATCTTCGTACCAAAGTATGGTTAGAAGGTTCCTTGGATATCCTGGATAACGATGGCGGTGTTATCCAGACCTTTAAAGTTAAAATTGAATACACCTCAGAATTTCCGTTCCGCTATCCACTTGTCACAGAAACCGGTGGGCTCATACCACGGGACGAGGATTGGCATGTTAATGTTTCTATTGGTCCCCTGCAAGGCACGCTCTGTATTGCAGCCAGGCCGATAGAAATATTGCAATGCCAGAATGGGATCACGACTTCTTGGTTCATCCATCAGAAGTTGATCCCACATCTTGCAATGCAGGAATACAAGCGAAGGGAGGATGTTTACCCATTCGGCGAATATGCACATAGGGAGAAAGGCCTAAGGCAGGCATATATTGACGTCTGCGAGGCAAAGGATTGGGATGCTGCCCTGGGAATGATTACCCTTGTCCTAAACAATGATGTCCCAGGAAGGAATGATCTTTGTGCCTTTGGATGCGCAACAAAGTTCAAGCACTGTCATCATTGTTCCATTTTCTCGAAACTCAGAACAATCGGCACAATCCGACTCCGGGAGGACGTGGCGTTAATAGATTATGACGCATAAGATGAAACTATACAACAAATACCTGTTTACCGCGCGGTACTTACCTACTGTAGTCTGCATCGTGCCCATACTTTTTATTTACTTCTATCTGGTTGCTCAGTATCCTCTCTACGACCCTGGTTCGTATTTTGCCAAAATGCACTATTTCATTGACGTTCCAGTCTCTGTTGTACTCCTATACTTTTCCTCAACCATCATCCGGATGATAGGCAAATGGCTTGAGGACATCGTCTTTCACCGGAAGGATGGATTACCTACCACTTACCTGATGCTTTTCAGCTCCACGCATTTCCCTGCTTCATTCAAACAGCAATACCGAGCACGGGTTAAGCAAAAATATGATCTTGAGTTATTGGATCAGGCGAGTGAACAAATGAACAAGGCTGAGGCTGTAAAGCTCCTGAACATAGCAACACGTTACTTGGCTACGGCTTACAACACCAATGAACAGGTTGAGAGGCATAACACCTGGTACGGGTTCTCGAGAAACATGGCTGGCGGTTCCTTCATATCCCTTGGAGTATCACTCATCGGGGTTGCGACCGGCATAGGCCTCCACGACAAACCGTTAATTGTGTGGATGACAATTCTAACCTTATTTTATACAGGTGTCCTTCTTGTCCATCTGCAAGGGTTCAGGAAGCGTGCGGTGGATTATGCAAACACAATAATACCCATATTCATGCGAGACGTTTAATCAGTATCAACAAAAACTAATCATATATGACACCTCAAGCTTCTCATCACAACTTCATTAAACTCACCCAGAGTAAACTGGACGAACTGGAAACATTTTGTTTAAGTCCGGCAGACAAAGGTGGGGCAGGAATCGCACCAATAACAATTATAGCTAAAAGTACTGGGCTACTGCAATTCGACTTTCTTGGCTACCAGTTTATTATAAAACCGGAAATTGCTCCTGTTATTAATTACGGCTATGTAAGGTTATATAAAATAGTAGATGGGGATATTGTGGGAGAACGCAAAATGGTCCCGGTGAACTCTATGGAATTGGTACTTGACGGTTTTGGGAATACAAGATTTGTCGACAAGAAAATCCGGAAGAGTCTTGTTCCATTCATTGATGTAGAACAAAACATGACGGTTATAACGAATCTTGGTCAGCAGTATTTCCGGGAACTTCTCTATCACCTGAATGAGCAGGAAACCGCGTACTTTATACAGAGAGGGTTAAAGGACCTTAGCTAAGCTTGAATGATAAACCAATCTAACACTTGTCTGTACCTCACCCAGGCAACTTTGTATCACTTTGGTGTCGCCAATAGTGACAAAGGTGTTGTACCCAGCTGACTATCTATCAGTTAGGGGCAAAGGCACGAATCCCTTCGGGATCACAAAACACAAAAACAGAACGTAGAAAGAGAGCGGTCATATACTCTTTCTCCGTTCTGTTTCTTTTTTCTGCCCATTGCCAACTGGTCACTACATTGCTTTTCCCTGCCTCTCTGCCTCCCGCCTCCAGCATTTGCCTCCTGCCGCTGCCACCTGCGCCTGCCTCCCGCCTCCTTACTTAGCTGCTTTATTATCCGGGTAACTAACCCCCGGGCCAAAGTAACAGGCATTTTCTTTTATTTTCCCGTCTTTAAATTTGAAGTATTCCGTGTTGCGAAACAGGCGTCCATCGTTGGTCCATCCGTTATAGGTCACAAAGGCATCATCCCCATCGATAACAAGTTTCTCGATATCAAATTTTTTGATGCTTGCAGAATTGGGCCAGCAGCGTTCCTTATAGGTCTTTAAATCAATATGATCATCATTGGGGCTGAGGAAAACGAAGCCATCGGCAATCAGGGAGTTCAGCATGTTCCAGTCTTTTTTCTCATAAGCGGCATAATAATCCTTGATGAGTTTCTGGTTGGCTTCTCCGTTGCCGGGCTTGTTACAGCTGGCACCAAACAGGAACAGGGGGATTGCAAATAAGCTTCTGACCCAATTTTTTTTGAATGTATTTATCATCATAAAGAGTTTTAGTTAATAGGCGTTTTGATAAACCGATCTATCTATCAATCTAAAATAGTTAAAAAGGGGTTGAAAAAGAAGAATTGTTCTGTGTTTTAATCGTTCTTTATCTTCTCTTTTTTTGCCAATTGGTCATTGCTAACTGGTCATTGCATTGTTTTCCCTGCCGCTGCCTCCTGCGCCAGCTTCCTTTTTCTCTCCGTTTCAATGGCCTCCTTATTCACCAATAGCGCCTATTGTTTTAGCAGCAGCGCTTACTCCTTTAGTAGTAGGGTGTTTTTCTTTAGTGGGATAGCGCTTACACACAAACCGGCTCAATGATCCACAGGTTCATTGCCGTCCCTTTGGAGGGGGTAGGGGGAGGATAAAACAACTGCTATTTCTTCTTCTTCCCCTCCAAAAACGCCCTTCTCGTAAGTATATATTTCCGGATCAGGAGTTGATCATCTTTGTTCAGATGTGCTTTGTGACACATTTCGGGGAGACAATCGAGCCAGCTGTCTTCGCTATATTCAAGGGGTTTGTATAGCTGGTGACATTTACCGCAATGACTCATAAAGAGTGTCTGTCCCGTTTTCAATGAAGCCAGATCACTTTCCTTCCATCGCTGCTGCGCGATAGGCACATCGCCGGCAACAGGAGTAAAAAGGTTTGCTTTGCAGGCTGCCATACACAGCAGGCTGATGAAACAAAATGCAAGACTTGTTTTTTTAACTAACGACATGGCATTACAAAGGTTATAAAAAAAACGCACTCCTTATTGCTAAAGAGTGCGCAGTAATAGAAACATTAAAAACCTATTTCAGAATCATATTGGTGGTCTCTTTGTGATCGCCCATGATCACGGAGACAGAATAAATTCCTTTTGCATGACCACTCAGGTCGTACTGAAACTCCAGCAGGTTGGATGATTTAGTCACCTTTTGAGAAGTAACTTCTTTTCCGTTTACATCATAAATTTTTATCACCGCTTCACCGGTTTGATCGGATGTGTAGCGCAGTGTAAAAGCACCTTCCATCGGGTTTGGTATAATGCTGATTGCATTTGCCTTTTCGGTTATGGTGGGAACCTCCGTAGCGGTACAGGATGGGGAAGCTGTTTTATCCAGCGTCAGTGTTTCCACAACGGTGTTGGTCTGGTCATAATCCGTAATGGTTATTTTGCAACCCTGTACATTAAAATAAACATAGTTATAGGTTTCATCAAACTTGGCAATGGCCCAGGCATCTGCCGATCCTGTAGTTTCAGAGTATAAACCGGCACCTGCACCGCCCGAAATAATTTGTAGCCTGCCTTGTCCTGCAGCACTTCCATATTGAGCCACCGGAGTTCCTACGGGACTTGCACTTAAATTAATCGGGTAGGAGCGCTGGTAGTTGTGATCATGTCCGGTTAATACCAGATCCACTCCATAGGTGTCAAAAGCTTTCCACCAGGTGGTACGGGTATCATCCATATCGCCGGTATGTGTTCCGGTATTGAAAAAGGCATGGTGACAGGAAACTATTTTCCACATAATGGTGGGATCGGCAGCAGCATTGGCCAGGGTGGTTTTGAGCCAGGAAAACTGGGTTGCATTGCTGGTGTCGTTTGAATTTAAAGAGATAAAGATACAGTTGCCATAACGGAAGGAATAATAAAGATTGGTAGAGCCTGTCATGGGCAAATCCCACAGATTGGAAAACATGCTTGGGCTGGCCGCATCGTGATTTCCTTCTACATGGTAAACTACGCTATTGGCCAGGAAGTTTGATGCGGCAGTAAAAAAAGTATTGTATTCGGAAGCGGATGTTCCTGCAACAGTCAGATCGCCGTTAAATAAAACCAGGGCCGGTTTGCGCGCGCTGGCTAAGTTGGAAACGGTGGTAAGGGTAGAAGGGTAATCACGGCAATCGCCTAAAGCACAAAATGTAAAGTTGCTGGTCACGTTTACCTGAGGAGAGGTGGCAAAGGTTTGTTGTGTACCCCAGGTATGGGCATGCGAATCATACAGCTCATAGTAAATAGTGGTGCTGGGTGTAACCGTTGGAAAAACATATTTGAAAAACAAGGTCCCCGACGTATATCCTGTTCGGGAGGTGCTTTTAAATTTACCTTTTTCAAACGAGGTGGTATACCCCCACTTAATGGAGTCGGCACTACCGGTATTGCTCCAGGTAATGGTGAGTCCGGTAAGCGGGTCTCCGGAACTTCCCCATCGTATCTGACTGATGGTGGCTTTCGCCTGGTAAAGACTGCCGATAAAGAAAAGAAAGAGTAATAATTTTTTCATGATTTTTATTTTTTTAATAATGTTGAAATGTTCGTTTTGGTGTGCAATGTGGGCACAAGCATATCAAGGTACTAAAATTATGGCTATGTTAACGATAAAATCTGTATCAATTCTGGAGTGAGCCTGAGGCCCGGCAGCTTTTGATCCGGGATGGCTGTTTTTCCATGCTTTCGGCATTATTTGTTTACCAAAACACAATATAATAGTCATCCTGGTAGTTCTTTTCCCTGTTGTTTCATCCCGTTCACCCAACGTAGATTCCGTTTTCTACGTGTTATAGATCAAAGCACCTTGTACCATGACAGGATCAGGATTAAAAAGCAAACAATTTAAACCGACTTTTTTCTTTTTCCGATCGTTGGCCTTTTTGATTCCGATGATGCTGGGCTCATCATTCAGCAGTATGGCAGCCGGCCTGCACAGCAATTTTACCTGGGTGCAGACAGCGCCCAATACCATTCAATTTACCAATACCTCTACCGGCAATGTAGCTTATAGTTTCTGGACTTTTGGTTTTTCGGGAGGGGCAGCATGGGCTCATGACCCACTACAGATATATAATATTCCGGGTACCTATACCGTACAATTACTGGTGATAGATACCACATCGATGGCGCAAGACTCTATCAGTCAGGTGGTGACGGTGACAGGTTCGATAATCTGTACACTTCAGACAACGGTGAGCACATTGCATTCATCCTGTCCAGTTTGTCCGGACGGATCGGCTTTTGTGGATACAAGAGGAGGCACAGAACCCTATACCTATTCCTGGTCCGGAGGAGGGGGAACTTCGGCTTATCTGCAAAATGTGGTTGCCGGCACCTATTTCTGTCTTATCACGGATGCCTTTGGTTGCTCGGTATATGATACTGCTGTAGTGCCTTCCGGTGCTGCCTGTGAAGCCAGTTTTGTATGGACATCGGTGTTCGCTAATAATTGGAATGCATCTACCACATCCACGGGTACGAGTTCCGTCACATCTTTTATCTGGAGTATAAACGGGCAAACGAAACCCGGAAGTCACGGAAGCATGAGTGGATACCAGGGTGCAGGGATGTGTAAGGTGTGTCTGACAATTATTGATTCCTTCCTGACAGGGGGGTGTAATAATACCTATTGCGACAGCATTCTGATTACAGGCTCTCCGGCATGTTCGGCCTCGTTTACGCTCAGTGCCGATACCGCTAATCCGGGTAATTATACGGCAGTGAATACGGCTGATTTCGGAGCAGGGGTTCGCTTTTTATTTTGGTATTGGGGAGATGGAAGTGTTGATTCCACCCTTACCCCCAGCCATACCTACGCCACAGCAGGAGTCTACAGCATATGCATGGCGCTTTACGACATGCATGGATGTTCTTCAACCTACTGTGATACCATTGTGGCAACACGTCTTTCCGCTTCTTTGTCCGATCATAACACCACGGTGAATGTGTTACTGCCGGCTACGCATGCCGGTATTCCGGAAACAACCCCGGCATTGAATGCCTGGGAATTTTATCCCAACCCATCGTCGGGAGTGCTGCAGATTTCCTATTCGCTTAACCGCAATGCACCGGTAACGATTCATATCCTGAATATGCTCGGACAGGAAGTGATGCAGGTAGAAAATAAATCGGTACAAGAGGAGGGCAGCTATCATCTTAGTACAGATCTTTCGGGTTTGCCGCCTGGTAGTTACCTGGTCAGGATTACTACCGACCAGGAGGCGGATACCAAACGTCTTATGATAATACGATAAAAGAAATCCTTATTGCGGGTTAAGGCAGGAGGCAGAAAGAACAGGCCACGGCCAGCCCCCTTCTTTCTACCCTTAATTATTTGCCCAAACACAATATAATTGCCACATTTACCGTTCCTTTTCTCGCTATTAAACCTTATACTTGTGAAAAAGCGGTACATGCGCAATATTTTCAACTCTGTTGTTGCCTTGCTTGTCTCTTTTGTTGTTTCTGCCCAAATTCCGGCCATCGGTCAATGGAGAGATCATTTGCCGTATGCTAACGTTATAGCGATGGCCGAAGGGCCCGATCGTGTCTGGGCCGCTGCTCCGGGTGGTATTTTTGCCTATGTAAAAGCCGATAACTCCATTGAAAGGCTGAATAGAATCAACGGGCTGTCGGATATCTCCATCAGCACCATCAATCTGAACCCTTATAATAACAAACTGGTGGTAGCCTATGTAAATGGCAACCTGGATATTGTTTCTAACAAGGTGGTAACCAATGTACCCGATATCAAGCTGAGCAGCCTTATCGGAAACAAAACCATCCATGCCATTTTCTTTATCAATCAGTATGCATACCTGGCCACGGGTTTTGGAATCGTGGTGCTGGATACAGATAAGATGGAGATACACGATACCTATATCATCGGTGCCGGTGCAACCTATATAAACGTGTACGATATCACCTCCGATGGCACCAGCTTGTATGCCGCTACCGCCACCAGCGTTTATACCGCCCCGCTCAGCGCCCCCAATCTGGCTAATTTTACCTACTGGACCGTCATGACCGGCAGCTCCGGCGTACACCTGCCTGTGGGCATCTATAATACCATTGCCAGCTTTGCCGGCAAAGTATTTGTGAATTACTCCAACCAGCTTACTTCTAATGTATGGGGTGCCGATACCACATACGTTTACGATCCGGTAAGCACCATCTGGAGCCGGTTTATCTGGAATGGCACTACAGGCCAACGTTTTCCCCTTAACTGTCACAGCCTGCGCGCCACCGCCAATTACCTGCTTGCTACCAACGACGGGGTTGCTTATTTGTGGGATGCTAATATCATGACCAGCCCTCCGGTAAACAATTTCAACAGCTATAATTTCAATGGCAGCGGAGCTCCTGTCAATGCCAATATGGGTATCAAGGCCATGAACGGACTGGACTGCTGGTTTGCCGATCGTTCCTATGGTCTGGTATACAGTGTCAACAGCTATTCCTCACGTAACTATCAACCTAACGGACCCAAGAAATCGGATTGTTATGCCATGACCTACAGCAACGGGATGATATCCATGGTGCCTGGTGCGCATGCCGATAACTGGGGAAATACCTATAACAATGCCGGCCTGAGCACCTATACCAACGATACCTGGAGAACCCTTAATTATCTTGATTATACGATCCTGGGAACAGACTTCGACTTTATTGCCACAGCCATAGACCCCAACAACTCGGGTCATATCATGTATGGATCCCTGGGTTTTGGCGTATTCGAATTCAACAACTGGACACTTAGCAATATATACAATCAACACCATGCCAATTGTAGCCTGCTGGGGCGGTCGGCTTCGGATACCATGACCGACGTAGGCGGTTTGGCATACGACCCTAACGGCAATTTGTGGGTAACCAATATGCTGACCAATTCGCTGATTCATTGCCGCGATGCATCGGGTCACTGGTATCCTTTTAATACCTCCTCCGTTATAGGACAGGTGGAAATAGGATCTATTATCGTAGGCACCAACGGAATTAAATGGGCCATACTTCCGCGTGGAAGAGGCATATTGCTTTATGACGATCACGGCACTATTTCCAATACCAGCGATGACCGCATCAAGCACCTCACCTTTGTAAAAGGAGCGGGAGGCATTCCCGGTACAGAAGTCTATTGTCTGGTGGAAGATCAGAACCAGCAGATCTGGATTGGTACCGATGCGGGTATCGGGGTGTTTTATAATCCCGATCAGATGTTTGCCAGCACAGGTTTTGATGCACAGCAAATACTGATACAACAAGGAGCCTATGTCCAGATTCTGATGCAGGGCCAAACGGTAACAGCCCTGGCCGTGGATGGAGCCAATCGTAAATGGATAGGTACTTCAGGCGGAGGTGTGTTTCTGATGTCGGCCGATGGCACCCAGCAGATCTATAATTTCAATACGGCTAACAGTCCCTTGCTTTCCAATAATATCAACGCCATTACCATCAACGGCGCTACCGGCGAAGTGTTTTTCGGAACCGATCAGGGTGTTATCTCTTACCGCAGCACCGCCACCGACGGAGGCCAAGGCTTCGGCGATGTATATGCATTCCCTAATCCGGTTACCCATGATTACCAGGGACCCATTGCCATCAAAGGCTTAGCTACCAACGCCGATGTAAAGATCACCGATATTGCCGGCAACCTGATTTTTCAAACCACTGCGTTAGGCGGACAGGCGATCTGGGATGGAAACAATTTTAAAGGGGAACGGGCTCATACCGGAGTATATCTTGTATTTTGTTCGGATACCAATGGACAACAAACCAAGATTACCAAGATCCTCTTCATCAATTAAACCTGCACAGGGCCCGGATCCTATCCGGACATCATCTGCTCATGCTGCATAAAACACGAGGCCTCGTTTTCAGAACCATCCGCTACTCCGATTCCAGCGTCATCGTTCACATATTTACCGAAATGTTCGGATTGCGTTCCTACCTGGTTCCGGGAGCCCGTTCCAAAAAAGCAAAGATCAAAGCTTCTCTTTTCCAGCCCCTGGCTTTAATAGAAATCAATGTAAGCAACAGGGAAAAAAGTTCCCTGCATCGTATCAGCGATCTTACCTCGGTGCAGAGCTGGAACAACATTGCTGCCGACATACGAAAAAGCTCTGTGCTTCTTTTCCTGAACGAAGTGCTGTACAAAAGCATCCGAGAAGAAGCCCCGCATACCGATCTGTTTCTGTTCATCAGTCAGGCTTTGCAAATGCTGGAGCTGGGCACCGAAAACAATCCCAACTTTCATCTGGTATTTCTCAGCAAGCTGGCAGGCATGCTGGGTTTTGCTCCTCAGGGTAATTACTGCCCCGATACTCCTATCTTTAATCTGGCCGAAGGACAGTTCCAGTCGCACGCGCCATCGCATGTTCATTTCATGAGCGATGATGCTTCCCGCATTTTTAATGAAATCCTGAATCTGAATTTTGAAAACGGTCACGAACTGCAGATGAGCGGACCCCAACGCCGCGATCTGGTCCGGAAAATGATTGAGTATTACCGCCTGCATATTGCTTCGGTAAAAGAAATTAAATCGCAGGCTGTACTGGAAGAGGTGCTGGGCTGATGATGTTTTTATTTTACCGATGCGCCGGGGTGTTCCAGCAAGGCGCGGTCATCATCCGATACTTCGGTCTTCCCGAATATACGCCAGTAGTAAGCCGATGTCATCCGCTCCGTATCCAGAATATTATTGACTACCTGCCAGGTCTGAAAAAGATTAAGCACCAGCAAAAAACAAATAACAGGAAAGAGCATCAGACGCATCCACAGTTTGAGGCGATCTGCAAAACGCAGAAAAAAACCGAGGGGAATAGCCAGCAAAGGCAATATCTCTACCATGGGCCGCTGACTAAAACTGGAAGCATACCACCAACACTCCCAGCTGGAAACAACATATACGTGAATACAGAAAAACAAGAGGAAACAATAAAATAATTCTCTCTTTTCACGAAATAAAGGATAGAATCCCATCAGTGCAAAAACCATGAGAGGTGTATAGACGAGCCATCCTTTTTTGAAACTAAAGAGGAAAGAAGCGGTGTAGGGAGAAAGAAAAGAGAATTTTTCCGAATGGTTGTTGAATTCCCTCCAATACCCGGCAGCCCATTTCCAATACAAAAACTGAGGAAACAACATCAGGAAGAAAATGAAGCCGGCCAGAAAGACATGCAGTTTGTGAGCCAGCAGCCAATCGCGTTTTTCAAGAAATGATTTCTTGTCGCTCACACCCCAGAGTAGGGGAAGCAGGGCCCAGATGGCTTCTGTAGGCCGGCATAAAGTGGCCCAGCCAAGCATCAGGGTTGTGAGCAAAAGAAACTTCGATTTTTTTGTTTCGTGCCAGCGCAGTGTAAACAGGATGATAAGACAATTCATGCTGAATAGAAAGTTGTGTGGCATGGCGCCTTCGAAACCGGCATGAAAAAGAAAATTGGTTCCCAGCACAACCAGTACCAGCAATATCGAACACATACGATCGGTAAAAAAATGCAGCAAAATCGTTCTTAGCAAAAAGATACCGAGACAAGAAAACAAAAAAGAAGTAATAAGCAGGGCCCACTGATACGGGAGAGAAAAACCATCGGCTTCATAGCCGGTCCAATGCGCATAGGCATGAGCCAGAAAAAAACCGGGAGCATAACAGGTAGCCAGCCCCATGGTATAGACATTCAACTGTTTGTCGTCTTTACCGGGAACAAGCTGATAAAAGGTTGGGGAGGGATTATACTCTTTGGCTATGGCATCCAGCCAGTGGTGATCGGTTATTCCGGGATCGTGATAGATAAAGGCAGCAGGGAGATACAGATAGTAACCGAAAACATCCCAGCTGATTACATTCAGAGATGCTTGCTGTTGCCGGTATTGCTGGGTGGAAATGCCTACCACCAAGGAGAGCAGCAGCGCAATGATCAGCGAACGGATTCGTTTTTTCATTCTTTAAAAATCTCCATCCATCGTTCCGGTTTGGATACCGATTTAAAACCAAACTTTTCATACAAAGGATGTGCATCGCGGGTGGCTAGCATAAAACGTCTCAGACCTTGCAGCTGTGGGTGAGCCAGGATCACCTCCATCAGCAATCTGCTGAGGCCTTGTTTGCGGTGTGGCTCCAGAACATACACATCGGCCAGATAAGCAAAGGTGGTATAATCGGTAATGACCCGGGCAAAACCAATCTGCTCCCGGTTGTGATACACACCAAAACACAGGGAGTGATCAATCGTACGCAATACCTCTTCCATCGTTCTTCCTTTGGCCCAATAGGAATGATTGGAGAGGTAGTCGTGAATGGCTTCCGGATCAAGTCTTTTTTTGTCCGTACTGATGCTGAAGGCTCCTTTGATAAAGTCTGTCATGGATTTACTTTTGTGAATTCGTAAGGCATGAAATCAATGAATCCGTTTACTTTAACAGTAACAGAAACTACTTTGCCGTCTTTCTCTGTAAACGGAAATTCCTCCACACCATACTCCGGATCGGAATAGGTGCACAGGAATGTTTCCTTATCCAGATACTGCATATTACCTTTCAACGTACGATGATGTGAAAAATGTATAACCAGCTCGCCTTTTTCTTCGGTAATATCAATAAGCCCGTACACAGGGTTTTGATAATTACCGGTATATGCTTTTAAATCCAGAGCCGGTTTGTTGTGTTGCTCCATGGCATATTGCCAGACATGTTTTTGTTTGTCTTCTTTGAGTTTTTCCAGCTTACTTCTTTTCAAATAATACTGGCTGTAATTAATGGCGGTCTTACCCAGATAAGCATCAATGATCTGCTGACGCAGGGCTCCGTATAAAGAATTCTGATCGGTATTGGTAAGCACTACAATACCCAGATGCAACTCAGGAATAAAACAGGTGGTGGTTACAAAACCATTGGCTCCACCGTCATGACTGATGATCTTTTTTCCTTCATAGTCTTCCAGAAACCATCCCAGTCCATAGGTTTGAAAATGTTTGGAAGGAAAGGCTGGGTTGTTCTGATCATGCACTACGGTATTGGAGGTGCGTGTGTTTTGAAGAACGGCAAAAGGGAAAATCCGTTTTCCATCATAACGTCCGCTGTCCAGCTGCATGAGGAGCCAGTGAGAGAGATCGTTCACACAGGAGTTGATAGAGGCGGCAGGACCCAGGTTATCGACATTTACATAAGGCATCACAACAAGTTTATCGTCTACCAGTGTATAGGCCTTACAGGCATTTTTGTCGGTATTGATGGTGCTCCAGGTAGTGGAAGTCTGTGTCATATTGAGAGGCTGGAAAAAATGATAACGCAGAAAATCATCCCAGGTGGTATCGGTAACAAGTGGTATCAGTTCCCCAGCCGTGAGGAAACCGGCATTGCAATATCCGTAATGGCTTCGGAACGGATATACGGCATCTACATTGCGGAGGTTGGTGATAATCTCTTTCCTGGTTTGGTTTCCGCCCCAGTTAAAAAAATCGCTTTGAAAGGTTTCAAATCCCAGCCGGTGACAAAGCAGATCACGTACCCGTATATCGGCAGTAGCCAAAGGATCTTTCAGTTGAAAATCCTTCATCCAGCGGCTTACCTTATCATCCAGGCTCAGTCGTTTCTGAAAGGCAAGAAGAGCCACCGAGGTGGCGGTAAAAGCCTTGCTGTTGGAAGCTATCTGAAACAGGGTGTTTTCATCCACCAGCTCATTGGGATGGTTTACATCCCTCACCCCATACCCTTTTGACACCACCACCTTGCCGTCTTTAACAATAGCAATGGCTAAACCGGGAATCTGCCAGCTTTTCATTTCACGTTTTATATATGTATCCAGGCTATCCTGAACAAAGGCATTCTGCGAAAAGAATGAAACCGTTATAAAAACGGAGAAAAGGCAAGCGATTATTTTTTTCATGATGATTATTCGAAACGCCAAATTAAGAATTTTGCACAAGAGGACACAGATTGAAATGGTTATCTTTGAGGAAAGAATATCCCATGTCAGATTATGATACATTACGCGATCTTGTAGCGATTGATTCGCCAACCGGTTTTACAAAAGAAGCCAGCCGCTATATTTTCAATCTGCTGAAGTCATACGGCTATCAGCCCGAAATAACCAACAAGGGTGCTGTACGTTGCGCCCTGGGCAAAAAGCCCACCCTGGCCATCGCCGCCCACGTAGATACCCTCGGAGCCATTGTATCGGGTATAAAGACCGATGGTACGCTCCGCTTTTCCAAACTCGGTGGCCCATCACTCACCAGCGCCGAAGGGGAATATGTGAATATTTATACCCTGGGCGGAAAGGTGCTTACCGGTACACTCCTCCTTAACAATCCCTCTTCTCATGCCAACGACAAACGGGAAACAGAAAAGAGAAATGAGGAAACCATGCACATAAGGCTGGATGAGGAGGTGTTCTCCGTTAAGGATACAGAACGTTGCGGCATCAAAACCGGAGATATCATTTGTTTTGAGCCCCGTTACAGAGAGTATAAAAACGGATTTATCAAATCGCGTTTTATGGACAACAAGGCAGGATGTTATGTGTTGTTTGAAATAGCCAGAAGATTCAAAGAAGAAGGGATAGAAGCTCCGGTGGAACTCTTCTTCAGCAATTATGAAGAGGTGGGGCATGGCGGTACCGTAGGCTATTCCGATGGTATTGAAGAGCTGCTGGTGATTGATATGGGTGTGCTGGGCGATACCTGCGAAGGCAATGAACAAAGCTGCTCCATTTGTGTGAAAGACAGTTCCGGCCCCTACGATTATGAGTTCCGTAAAACATTGGTAGGCCTGGCAGAACAATATAAGATTCCCTATAAACAGGATGTGTATCCGTTTTATGGTTCCGACGGATCGGCTGCCCTCAAGGCCGGTAAAGATTTCCGGGTGGCGCTGATAGGTCCCGGTGTGGCGGCATCACACGGTGTGGAGCGCACGCATATAAAAGGTATTGAAGCAACTATCGATCTGAGTCTTTGTTATATTCATCATTGTATGAGCAGATAGTGCAGAATGCTTGGGGGCTAAAGCCCCGGATTATTGCGATTTGAATGACCCCGCGCTTAAGCGCGGGGTTAGGAAGTCATACAGATATCGGTTTTTGTTCTTTACTGTTGTCAGTTGTTAGTTACGAATACTCAAGGGCTAAAGCCCCGGATTATTGCGGTTTGAATAACCCCGCGCTTAAGCGCGGGGCTAGAAAGTCATACAGATATCGGTTTTTGTTCTTTATTGTTGTCAGTTGTTAGTTACGAATACTCAAGGGCTAAAGCCCCGGATTATTGCGGTTTGAATAACCCCGCGCTTAAGCGCGGGGTTAGAAAATCATACAGATATTGGTTTTTGTTCTTTACTGTTGTCAGTTGTTAGTTACGAATACTCAAGGGCTAAAGCCCGGGATTATTGCGGTTTGAATAACCCCGCGCTTAAGCGCGGGGTTAGAAAGTCATACAGATATCGGTTTTTGTTCTTTACTGTTGTCAGTTGTTAGTTACGAATACTCAAGGGCTAAAGCCCCGGATTATTGCGGTTTGAATAACCCCGCGCTTAAGCGCGGGGCTAGAAAGTCA
>Ga0210396_10000303_pt1 | contig 71787 bp, 66 predicted proteins | sample IncBWH17OmetaG_FD_155466 | JGI IMG/M metagenome (GOLD analysis project Ga0210396, IMG submission 155466) | Forest soil microbial communities from Barre Woods Harvard Forest LTER site, Petersham, Massachusetts, United States - Inc-BW-H-17-O ... | reverse complement strand
GTGGTTCGGAGCCCGGCTGTTCGGAGCCGGGTTGTTCGGAGCCGGGTTGTTCGGAGCCGGGTTGTTCGGAGCCGGGTGGTTTGGTGGTCGGGGGTTCGGTGGTGGGTGGCTCAGCGGCTGGTGGCTTGGGAACCGGTGGTTCGGAGGCCGGCGGTTGGGGGGACGCGCTCGGCGGGGATGTGACCGGGGGACTTGACGGAGGCGGCAGAGGGGGAGAGGTAATCGGCGCGGATGGGAGGGCGGCTGGGGTTGGCGCCGTCGGAGCGGCCGGTGGCGAGCCGGAGTCCTTGGGGGAGCCCGTCGAGGACCGCCGACGCCGCGACGGTGTCGCCTGCGCGCGCGAATGCTTGCGACCCTTGTGCGTGTGATGGTGCCTGGTCGGCTGCGGGCGCCTGGTGGGGTGCGCTTGCGCGACCGGCGAGATCGCGCCAAACAGGACCGCGAGGGCGATCGCGCCAAACAGGACCGCGAGGGCGATCGCCGGCGGTGCGGAGGCGCGGAGGAAAGCGAGACGCACAGACGTGGATCGGGTCGCGCTGCCCGCGAGCTTGAATCGACGGGCCACGCTTGGACGATTCTCGCAGCAGCGTGCGGCGCGCACGTGAAAAGATAGGTATGTGGGAGGGGTTATTTGGCCAAGGATGGCGAGTTTCCCCCACTACGAGCACACGCTGCTCGCCGGCGCGCTCACGGAGCCCCCGGAGGATGGCGCGGCGTACGAGGTCCGCTACCGCAGCTTGCTGCGCCTCGAGCGCAAGCACCCGCTGCGGACGATCCTGATCACACTGCTCTGCATGTCGGTCGAGATCGCCTTCGTGGTCTGGCTGCTGGCGCCCCAGCACTTCCCCTCGCTCGGCGATCGCGCGGCGCTGAACGCGGCGAACATCTTCGTCGTCGTCGCGATCGGCGTGATGGAGCTGATGCGGATGGCCAACGTGGTCTCGCTGGCGGTCGCGTCGCTGGCGGTGCGCAACCCGATCCCGGTGCGCGCGCCCGCTGACCTGCGGGTGGCGTTCGCGACGACGATCGTGCCGAGCAAGGAGCCGCTGGCGATGGTGCGTCGGACGCTGCGCGCGGCGCGCGCGATCGAATACGCGGGCACGGTCGACGTCTGGCTGTTGGACGAGGAGGACGATGGTGCGGTCAAGGAGATGTGCGCTGAGCTGGGGGTGCGGCACTTCACGCGCAGGGACGTCGCGGCTTGGAACCGCCCCGCGGGACCGTACAAGGCGAAGTCCAAGCACGGCAACTACAACGCCTGGCTGGCCGCGCACGGGGGCGGCTATGACGTGCTCGCGATGGTCGACCCCGATCACGTGCCGGTGCCGAACTACCTGGAACGACTGCTCGGTTACTTCCGCGACCCGGACGTCGCGTATGTGGTCGGCCCGCAGAACTACGCGAACTGCAACAACTTCGTGACGATGGGCGCGGAGTCCCAGCAGTTCCCCTTTCACAGTGTGATCCAGCGCGCGGCGAACCTGCACAACTGCGCGATGCTGGTGGGGACCAACAACGCGATGCGGGTCTGCGCGCTGCAGAGCATCGGCGGCCTGCGCGACTCCGTCACCGAGGACATGGCGACGGGCTTTCAGCTGCACACGCGCCGCAACGCGATTACGGGGCGGCGTTGGAAGTCGGTCTACACCCCCGATGTGCTCGCGCACGGCGAGGGACCGGCGTGCTGGACGGACTACTTCAGCCAGCAGATGCGCTGGTCGCGCGGGACCTTCGAGGTCCTGCGGCGCGACTTCTGGCGGCGCTTCTGGCGCCTGCAGCCGGGCCAGCTCCTGCACTACGGGCTGATCTCGATCTTCTATCCCTCGATGGCGATCGCGTGGATCCTCGGTGCGATTGGCAGCGTGCTCTACCTCGCGGTCGGCGCGAGCGGCATCGACGTGCCGGTCAACGTGTGGCTGGCGCTCTACGTCGATACGGCGGCGCTGCAGTTCGCGCTGTACGTGTGGAACCGCCGCTACAACGTCAGCCCCTACGAGGTCAAGGGCTCCTTCGGCTTGATCGGCATGTTGATGTCGGTGCTCTCCTCGCCGCTGTACGCGTCCGCGCTGATCGGGGCCGTGCTGCGCCGTCCGGCGCGCTTCGTGATCACCCCAAAGGGGGACGCGGCCAATCCGGATCGCCTGTCGACCTTCCGCCGGCAGCTGCAGTGGGGCGGCTTGATCGGCTGCTCGCTCGTGGCGGCGCTGATCTTGCACCACGCGAGCCCGGTGGTCTGCTTCTGGCCGCTGGTCGCGTGCTCGGTCTGCCTGACGCCGATCGCGTTGTGGCGCCGCGGCGAGCGCCGGGCGCGGGCCGTCGTGCGTTCTGCCGTCGAGCGCGCCGCTGCGATCGAGAGCGGTCTGCTGCCGGAGTCGACTTCCGCGCTCGAGATCTCCACTGCGACGCTTGCGCTCGAGCGGGAGGCGGCATGACGGCTCGGATACGCAGTTCGTGTGAGGGTCGGTGTGAGGCCGCGTGAGCATCGGAAACCCGATCCGCGGGGTGCGCCTGAAGGCGCTGCGCCGCCGCCTCAAGAGCCCGCTGCATAGGCCGCGCCACTACGTGGTGCTCGCGGTCGTGGTCGCGGTGATCGCCGCGAACAGCCCGGTGATCACGCAGTATGTCTCCGCGGCGATCCACCAGTACGAAATCGATCGCCCCTCGTATGAGGCCAAGTACGGGCATTGGCAGGTCGTCGAAGTGCCGACGCCCGACCGCGTCGATGCGGTTCACACGGCGCTGCTGCAGACGGGCAAGCTGCTGATCGTGGCGGGCAGTGGCAACAACCAGCAGTTCTTCGAACGGGGCACGTTCAAGACGCTGCTGTGGGATCCGAAGACGGGCAAGGCCAAGCTGATCCCGACGCCGGCCGACATGTTTTGCGGCGGCCACGCGTTCCTGCCCAACGGCAATCTGCTCGTCGCGGGCGGGACGTCGCGCTACGAGGTGCTCGCGAGCGCGGTGAAGTACGCGGGCGGGGCGATGTACATCGAGAACGACTCGCTCGTCTCCTACACGCTCGCGCAGGGCACGATCTTCGTCGCGCCCGACGGCGCGCTGTTCAAGAGCGACGTCGCGATCACGCTGTCGGGCGGCACTCGCGCCTACGACCGGCACGGCCGGCCGATGATCCGGCCGTCGGACACCGACGTCTGGGTCGATGCGCTCGCCAAGGGCCACGCGGGCGTGGTCGCGGGCCACACGCCGTACCACATCGTCGGCCTCACGCCTGCCGAGGCGGCGGCGCTGACCGCGGAGGGCCAGCGGATGACTCTCGAAAAGCAGAACTTCCAGGGCACGAATCTGGCGTTCGAGTTCGATCCGCAGACCGAACGCTACGTCGCGGTCCTGCCGATGCCGCACAAGCGCTGGTATCCGACGCTGACGACGCTGGAAAACGGGGAGATCATGGCGGTCTCGGGGCTCGACGGCGCGGGCGTGATCTCGCCCGGCAACAACGACATCTTCGACCCCAAGACCGGGCATTGGAGCAAAGGCCCGTTCCGCTACTTCCCGACCTACCCGGCGCTCTTCCTGACCGCGAGCGGCAAGCTGTTCTACTCGGGCTCGAGCACCGGCTACGGTCCTGCGACTGAGGGCCGCAAGCCTGGCCTGTGGAATCTGAAGAACAACAGCTTCCAGTTCGTGCCCGGCTTGCCGGATCCGACCGAGACGGAGACCAGCGGCTCGGTGCTGCTGCCGCCGGCGCAGGCGCAGAAGGTGATGATTCTCGGCGGCGGCGGCGTGGGCACCTCACCGTTGGTGACCGCGCGCACGGCGATCGCGGACCTCGCCTCGCCGCACCCGACCTACACGGCGGGGCCGCGGCTGGCGCAGCCGGCGCGCTATCCGCTGTCGGTGATCCTGCCCGATGACACGGTGCTCGTGACGGGCGGCGCGAAGCAGTACCGCGGGGAGCGCGCGAGCGACAACCACATCGCGCGGATCTACCACCCGGACACGAACACGTTCACGGTCGCGGCGTCGCCGTCGATCGGGCGCGACTACCATTCGGAGGCGGTGCTGCTGCCGGACGGGCGCGTGGCGACGCTCGGCTCGAACCCGCTCTACGGCAACAGCGAAGACACCGCGCCGGGGTACTTCGAGCAGCGCATCGAGATCTACTCGCCCCCGTATCTGTTTCACGGTCCGCGGCCGGTCATCAGCGGTGGCCCGCAGCAGGTCGCGCTTGGCGCGTCGACGACCTTCACGACGTCGAGCCCGGCGGACATCCAGAAGGTCCGCCTGATCCATCCCAGCGCGGCGACGCACGACACGGATCTCGAGCAGCGCTCGATCACGCTCGCGTTCACGCGGACCGCGGACGGCGTGCACGTGACGATTCCGCCGCAGCAGAGCCTGGTGCCGCTCGGCTGGTACATGCTGTTCGTCGACAACGCCAAGGGCGTCCCGTCTGTGGCCCGCTGGGTGCAAGTGGTCGCTTAAACTGTGGGCGCCACGATGAGGCGTCGGACGGCTCTTGCCCTGTTGCTCGCCACGGCGATCGCGATCGCGATCGGCGCGTGCGCGTCGACGGTTGCACCGGAGGCGACCAGCGCGGGCAGCGCGGGCAGCGTTGGGGGCGCGGAGAGCGTGCGGAGCGCACAAGGCTCCCCCGGGTCCGCGCGCGGGCGGGCGCGCGGCACGAGTGTGGGCGATCCGCTGGCCGGGCAGACGCTCTACGTCAATCCAAACAACGCGGCGGCGCGGGTCGCGCGCGAACTGCAGGCGCGGGGCGACGCGCGCGACGGCGAATTGCTGGCGCAGCGAATCGCGAGCGAGCCGACGGCGACGTGGTTCACGAGCGTCGCGGCGCCGGTGGAGTCGCAGGTGAGCTCGCTCGTGGGCGCCGCGACGGCCGCGAGTCGGCTGGCGGTGCTCGTGGCGTACGCGATCCCGCACCGCGACTGCGCGAGCGGCTACTCCGCGGGCGGCGCGGGCACGGCGGCGCAATACATGGCGTGGATCGCGCAGCTCGCGGCGGGCATCGGGCGGCGGCGGGCGGTTGTGATCCTCGAGCCGGACGCGGTGCCGGAGGTGCTGAGCGGCTGTCTCAGCGTGAGCGACGCACTCGCGCGGCTCGCACTGCTGCGCGGGGCCATCGAAACCCTCGAGCGCGATTCCGCGGCGAGCGTGTACATCGATGCGGGCAACCCCGGCTGGATCAAGCCGCCGAGCCGGCTCGCGGGTCCATTGCGCGCGGCCGGGATCGCGCGCGCGGCGGGGTTCGCGCTGAACGTCGCCAACTTCCACTCCGACGCGGCGAGCATCGCGTACGGCACGCAGCTCTCGCGGCTGCTGGGCGGCGCGCATTTCGTGATCGACACGAGCCGCAACGGCAACGGCCCCGACACGAACCCGGCGGACTCGGTGCCGTGGTGCAACCCGCCCGGCCGTGCGCTGGGGCGTGCGCCGTCGACGCAAACCGGCGAGCGGCTCCTCGACGCCTACCTGTGGGTCAAGCAACCCGGGGAGTCCGACGGCAGTTGTCGCCCCGGAGCTCCGCCGGCTGGCCAGTTCTGGCTCTCCTACGCGCTGGAACTGGCCGGGGGTTAGCTCACGCCGCGGCGCCGACGACCGCGGTGGACCAGTCGATCACCGATGTGGGTCGCACGACGTGGCGCTGCATGCCGAGCTCCTTCGGGTCCAGCCCAAGTGCGAGGCCGACGAGCTGCGGGAGATGCAGGACGGGCATGTTCAGCTCCCGCCCGACCGTGTTTTCGGCGGCGGGCTGCTGCAGGTCGAGGTTGAGATGGCACAGGGGGCAGGGCGTGACGAGGCAGTCCGCGTCGGCGTCGAGCGCGTCGCCGAGATGCCGCCCGGCCTGCTTGAGCGAGGCTTCCTTGTTCATCGTGACGATCGGGAAGCCGCAGCACTTGCGCATGCCGGCGTACTCGATCACGGTGCCGCCGAGGGCGTCGATGACCTGCTCGAGGTAGTGGTCGCGGGGCTGCTCCCCATCGATCTGCAGGCGCTTGCGCGGACGCACGATGTAGCAGCCGTAGAAGGGTCCCACCTTGAGGTTCGTGAGCGGGCGCTTCACGCGCGCGCGCAGCGTGTCGAGGCCGATCTCCTCGACGAGCAGCCACAGGAAGTTCTTGTTGGTGAGGCCCTTCTCGTAGGAGAGACCCTCGGGGGCGAGCGTCTGGTTGACGAGGCCGCGGTACTCCGCGCTCGCGTCGAGGCGCTCCTGGCACTCGCTCTGCGCGCCCTGGCAGGTCGAGCAGATGTTCATCATCAGCTCCGCGCCCTGCACCTGCTGCGCGAGTGCGAAGGTGCGCGCGTTGAGCGTGTCCGCGAGCTCCTGGTTGTGCTCGGCGATGATCCCCGCTCCGCAGCAGCTCGCGCGATCGAGCGGCACGAGCTCGAGGTCGAGCAGCGGCGCGACCTTCGCCATCGAGCCGTGCAGCTCGGGGGTGAAGCCACGGCTCACGCAGCCGGGCCAGTAGGCGACCTTCATGCGCTCACGCTCCCTTTGGGTCCGCGTCCGCGGACGTCTCGTTGCCGGCGCCTGCTCCACCGGCGTCCGCTCCACCGCTGCCTGCACCCGCGGCGACTCCCGCGCCGACCGGCGTCGCGGCCTCGTCGTCTTCGTCCTCCCCGGAGATGTACAGGTTCAGCTCGTAGCGCTGCGGGCGGCTCTCGACGGTCTGGTAGATGCGCTGCACCGCTTTCAGGTCCTGGCTGTGGAGCTTGTGGCCGAACAGGATCAGCTTCAGGCTCATCTTCCCGCGCAAGATCGCCTTGATCGCGACGGGCAGCGAAGAGAGCAGCTCTTTGCCGGCCGCGGGGTGCAGTTTGCCGAACCACGAGTTGCCGCCGTAGGAGCGCGGCAGCAGTTCGGCCTCGTGGTTGAGACCGTAGTCGCGCACCAGCGTCGTCATCGCCGCCTCGTGGCGCTCGCCGTTGTTCTGATCGACGATGTGCTGGTCGGAGGTCGCGATCCGCCGCAGGCGCATGATCTGGCCCATCGGGTTGACATCCTTCGGGCAGGCCTCGACGCACTTGAAGCAGTGCGTGCAGTCGAAAATCCCCTGCGGGTCCTGCGCGAGGTCGTTCAGGCGCTCGTGCTGCTGCGCGTCGCGCGGGTCGCCGACGAAGCGGTAGGACTTCGCGAGCGCCGCCGGGCCGATGAAGCCCGGGTCGACCTCCATCGCGAGGCAGTCCGAGACGCACGCGCCGCACTGGATGCAGGCCATCGACTGCGTGATGTCGACCATGCTCTCGCGCGGCACGATGTGCTCGCGCTCGGGCGTGGGCTGCTTGGCGAGCAGCCACGGCGTCACGCGCTGGATCTTTTTCCAGTGCACCGCGTCCATGTCGACGATCAGGTCCTTGATCACCGGCATGTTGCCCATCGGCTCGATCTCGATCACGCCGTCCTTGGCCGACTCGCGGGCGTGGTCGAGGTGCGTGTGGCACGCGAGGCCCGGTTCGCCGTTGATGCGCACCCCGCACGAGCCGCAGATCGCCGCGCGGCACGAGCAGCGGATCCCGATCGAGCCGTCGAACTTCGCTTTCGCCTGCAGGATGCCCTCGAGCACCGAGCGGTGCGGCTCGAGCTCGATCGTGTGCTCGTCCCAGTACGGCGCCTGCCCGGACTCGGGGTCGTAGCGGCGCATCCGCAGCGTGAACTGCTCCGGCGGGCGGTGGGTCTCAGCCATCGGCGGGTCGCCTCCTTGGGGTGCTCGCGGGCCGTCTTGCGTCCGTCTGGCTCGGCATTCGCGGCGCGCGACGGGCTGGGGTGCAGTCGTTCGGGCCGATCATCAGTACTTGCGCTCCTCGGGCTGCCACTGGGTGATGGTGACCGGCGAGTAGCTGACCGCGGGCCCGTCGCCGTTCAGCGAGATGTCGATGTGCTTGAGCCACTGCTCGTCTTCGCGCGCGGGAAAGTCGGTGCGGAACTGTGCGCCGCGCGACTCCTTGCGCTCGATCGCCGCGACCACGATCGCCTCGGCGCAGTCGAGCATGTAGCCGAGCTCGATCGCGCCCAGCACGTCCTGGTTGAAGACCGTGCCGCGATCGTCGATGTAGGCGCTCTTGGCCTCCTCCTGCAGGCGCCTGACGATCTCGTGCGCCTTCTGCAGGCCCTCTTCGTCGCGGTAGACCGCGACGTACTGGTTCATCGTGTCGCCCAGCTCGTTCTTGATCTCCGAGACGCGGCGCCCGCTGCGCTCACGCGCGATGGTTGCGTCGATCTGCGCGACGTCCTCGCGCAGCTTCGCGTCGGAGGATTTCGGCATCGCCATGCCCGCGCCGCGCGCCGCGGCGTGTTCGCCGGCGCGGCGTCCGAAGATCAGCGTGTCCAGCAGCGAGTTCGCGCCGAGGCGGTTGCCGCCGTGGACCGAGACGCACGCGACCTCGCCCGCCGCGTAGAGCCCCTCGATCGGCGTCGCGCCGTTGATATCGGTCTTCACGCCGCCCATGATGTAGTGCTGGCCCGGGCGGATCATGATCGGCTCGCGCGTGATGTCCACCCCCGCGAAGTCCTTGCCGATGTTCACGATCTCGCGCAGCGCCTCCAGCGTGCGCTTGCGCGGGACCTTCGTGATGTCCAGATAGATGCCCGAGCCGTCCGGCCCGACGCCGCGGCCCTCGAGGATCTCGGTCTGCTCGGCGCGCGAGACGACGTCGCGCGAGGCGAGCTCCATCTTGTTGGGCGCGTACTTCTCCATGAAGCGCTCGCCCTCGGAGTTCAGCAGCACCGCGCCCTCGCCGCGCGCGCCCTCGGTGATCAGCAGGCCGTTCTCGACGAGCGTCGTCGGGTGGTACTGGACCATCTCCATGTCCATCAGCGGCGCCCCGATGCGGTACGCCTGCGTGATCCCGTCGCCGGTCACGATCAGCGCGTTGGTCGTCGGGCGGTAGACCTGCCCCGCGCCGCCACACGCGAGGATCACGTTCTTGGCGTGGAAGAGCTCCATGCGCCCCGAGCGCACGTCGCGCGCGACGACGCCGCAGCAGCGGCCCGTGTCGTCCTGTAGCAGCGAGGTCGTAAACCACTCCTCGTAGCGGTCCACCGTCTCGTGGTGCTTCATCAGCTGCTCGTAGAGTACGTGCAGGATCGCCTGGCCGGTGATGTCCGCCACGTAGGCCGTGCGCTTCATCGAGGCGCCCCCGAACGCGCGCAGGTCGAGCTGGCCGGCGTCGTTGCGGTGGAAGGTCACACCGATGTGCTCGAGGTGCATCACCTCGTGCGGCGCCTCCGAGCACATGATCTCGATCGCGTCCTGGTCGCCGAGGAAGTCCGAGCCCTTGACGGTGTCGTACGCGTGCGAGTGCCAGTCGTCGTCGACGCTGATCGCGGCGTTGATGCCGCCGGCGGCGGCCACCGAGTGCGAGCGCACCGGGTGCACCTTGCTCATGATCGCGACGCTCGATCCCGTCTGGGCGGCGGCGAGGGCGGCGCGCTGGCCGGCGAGGCCCGCGCCGATGATGAGGACGTCATGTGAGGGCATGAACCGGGACTCTATATCGGGCCGCGCCCCGCGCGCGCGGTGCCCCGGGCTCGAGGACATTCAGTTTTTGGAGATCCTTACGTTCGCGAATGATTCCCTAGCCGAACAAACTCCATTTTGAGCTCCTGCAAAGGTGCGGGGCGCCTAGCTAGGCGCCCGCCGCGGGCCGCAGCGCCTGGCGGATCTGCGCGACCGTCACCACGCCGCGCAGCACGCCCTCGCCGTCCACCGCGACCATCGCGCCAAGGCGGCCCAGCCCCTCCGCGCGCAGCACCGATTCCAGCGGCTGGTCCTCGCCGATGCGGATCGGCAGGTTCTCCTCCAGCACCTCCGCGACCTCCAGCGCGGGTCGGCCGGCGGCGATCTCGCTCGCGACGCGCTCGGAGCGCACAACACCGAGGAAGTGGCGCGCGGGGTCGACGACCGCGAACCACGGCCAGCGGTAGCGCAGGAAGAACTGCTCCTGCGCGTCGAGCAGCCCGGTCGCGGCCGGGATCGTGACCGGCTCGCGGTCCATCACGTCGGCGACGCGCAGCCGCTGGATGCGCTGGCCGAGGAAGCCCTGCGCGACCGCCGCGCTGGCGCCCTGATAGACGATCAGCGCGAGGAACATCAGCAAGACGCCGCTGAAGCTGTTGCGGGTCGTTAGCAGCGCCAGGCCGGCCGCGCCGAACAGCACGGCGAAGCCCTGTCCGAGACGGCCGGTGACATGCGTCGCGCGGTTGCGCTCGCCCGTGCGCCACCAGATCAGCGCATGCGCGATCTGGCCGCCATCGAAGGGGAGCCCCGGGACCAGGTTGACGATCAGCAGGAACACATTGAGCGTCGCCAGCCAGCTCAGCCAAACCACGGCCGGAGAGGAGTGGACGCCACCTTTGGCCACGGCCACTTCGAAGAAGTGGTTATGCGCCGCGAGCATCGCGCCCGCGCTGACGCTGAGCACGACCACGAACAGCGTCATCAGCGGCCCCGCCGCGGCGATCCGCAGCTCCGCTCCCGGACCCGGCATCTCCCCCGCGGTGCGCGTGATTCCCCCGAGCGCCCACAGCTCGATGCCCAGCACCTGCAGCCCGTTGCGCCGCGCCACCAGCGCGTGTCCCAGCTCGTGCAGGATCATCGTCAAGAACAGCGAGAGCACGCTGGCGACCGTTACCAGGTACGCGGAGGTCTGCGAGCCACCGAGTATTTCGTGGAAAAACGGCGTCAGCCACCAGATGTAGAGGAACAGGATCAGAAACCAGCTGATTCCGACCCCGATGCGGATGCCGAAGATACGCGCGAGCTGGAAGTTGCGACGTCCGAACATCATCATCTCGTCAATGGTAGGCCCCGGCGGGGTCCGAGCCCCGCCGGGTGCCCGCGCTTTCAGATCAGGCCGAGCTCCTGCACGGCCTGGCGCTCCTCCTGCAGCTCCTTGACGCTCGCGTCGATGCGCCCGCGCGAGAAATCGTCGATCTGCAGGTCCCGCACGATCGACCAGCGGCCCTCCGCACAGGTGCATGGGTGTCCGGCGAAGATCCCCTCGGGGATGTCGTAAGAGCCGTCGGACGCGACGCCCATCGAAACCCAATCGCCGGACGGCGTGCCTTTCACCCAATCGTGCACGTGCTCGATCGCGGCGTTGGCGGCCGACGCGGCGCTCGACGCGCCGCGCGCCTCGATGATCGCGGCGCCGCGCTTTTGCACGGTCGGGATGAAGTCCTGCTCGACCCACTGCTGGTCGGCGAGCACCTCGGGGGCGGGACGGCCAGCGACCTTGGCGTGACTGATGTCGGGGTACTGGGTCGCGGAGTGATTGCCCCAGATGCTCACGTTGGTGACGTCCGCCACGCGCACGCCGGTCTTCGCGGCGAGTTGCGCGGTCGCGCGATTATGGTCGAGGCGCATCATCGCCGTGAAGCGCTCCGCCGGGATGTCCGGCGCGTGGCTCTTGGCGATCAGGCAGTTCGTGTTCGCCGGGTTGCCGACGACCAGGATCTTCACGTCGTCGGCCGCGTGTGCGTTCAACGCCGCGCCCTGCGGCTTGAAGATCCCACCGTTGGCCTCCAGCAGGTCGCCGCGCTCCATGCCCTTCGTGCGCGGGCGCGCGCCGACGAGCAGCGCGACGCTGACGCCGTCGAAGGCGACGTTCGGGTCGTCGGTGATCTCGATGCCCGCCAACAGCGGGAAGGCGCAGTCGTCGAGCTCCATCGCGGTGCCCTCCGCGGCCTTCACGGCCTGCGGGATCTCCAGCAGCCGCAGCTCGACGTCGGTATCGGGGCCGAGCAGTTGGCCGCTGGCGATGCGAAACAGGATCGCGTAGCCGATCTGACCGGCGGCGCCGGTGACGGCGACTCGTACGGGTTTACTCAAGGGTTCATCTCCTGGTTTGAGGGCTTGATTTGAGCGGTGCGGTCGTTCATGCGAGGGCGCCCGCGGCCATCGCGCGTCGCAGGTTCTCATCGATCGAGCCGAGGAACTCCTGCGTCGTCTGCCACTCCTGCTCCGCGCCGACGATCAGCGCGAGATCCTTGGTCATCTTTCCGCTTTCCACCGTCTCTATGCAGACGCGCTCGAGCGCGTCTGCAAAGTCGCTCACGGCGGGGGTGCCGTCCATCCGCCCCCGCGCGGAGAGACCGCGCGTCCAGGCGAAGATCGAGGCGATCGGGTTCGTCGAGGTCGGCTTGCCCTGCTGGTGCAGGCGATAGTGGCGCGTCACGGTGCCGTGCGCGGCCTCGGCCTCGACGGTCTTCCCGTCGGCGCTCATCAACACGCTCGTCATCAATCCGAGTGAGCCGAAGCCTTGCGCGACGGTGTCGGACTGGACGTCGCCGTCGTAGTTCTTGCAGGCCCATACGTAGCCGCCCTCCCACTTCAGCGCGGAGGCGACCATGTCGTCGATCAGGCGGTGTTCATAGGTGAGGCCCGCGGCCTCGAACGCGGCTTTGAACTCACTCTCGTAGATCTCCTGGAAGAGGTCTTTGAAGCGCCCGTCGTAGCGCTTGAGGATCGTGTTCTTCGTCGAGAGGTACACCGGGTAGCCGCGATCGAGGCCGTAGCGCATCGACGCGCGCGCGAAGTCGCGGATCGAGTCGTCGAGGTTGTACATCGCGAGCGCGACACCGCCGCCCGGGAAGTCGTACACGTCGAGCTCGATCGGCTCGCCGCCGTCCTTCGGTGCGAAGGTGAGCGTCAGCTTGCCCTCACCCGGCACCACGAGGTCGCTCGCGCGGTACTGGTCGCCGAAGGCGTGGCGGCCGATCACGATCGGCTTCGTCCAGCCCGGCACCAGCCGCGGCACGTTCGCGATCACGATCGGCTCGCGGAAGATCACGCCGCCGAGGATGTTGCGGATCGTGCCGTTGGGCGAGCGGTACATCTCCTTCAGTCCGAACTCCTCCACGCGCGCCTCGTCGGGTGTGATCGTCGCGCACTTCACGCCCACGCCGCGGCGCTTGATCGCGTTTGCGGCGTCCACCGTGACCTGGTCGTTGGTCGCGTCGCGGTTCTCGATGCTCAGGTCGTAGTACTCCAGGTCGATATCGAGGTAGGGCAGGATCAGCTGCTCCTTGATGAACGACCAGATGATTCGAGTCATCTCGTCGCCGTCGAGCTCGACTACGGGGTTTTGCACCTTGATCTTGGCCATGGTTCGTTCCTCGGGAGGTCTGGAGGCGGTCGCGGGCGAGCGATGCTATCGCGGGCGCCGTTCTGGGCGAGTACCCTGTCTGGCGATGGCGACGTTCACGAGTTCGGCGAAGGGCGATCGTGTGGCGCGGACCGGCGAGGCCCGCGCTCCGTGGCGCACGCACGAGGTGCTCAACCAGGTGCCGCCGCTGGAGGGCTGGGACGTGTTCTCCACGAACGTCCCGCTGGTGGAGGCGCTGCAGCGCGAGGGCGGCTCCTGGGTACGGGAGCGCGCGGTGGAGCTGGGCCAGCTGATCGGCGGCGAGCCGCAGCGGTGGGGCGCGCTGGCCAACGAACACAAGCCCGTGCTACACACCCACGACCGCTTCGGCAATCGCCTGGACGAGGTCGAGTTCGATCCCGCGTGGCACAAACTGATGGCGCTCGGCGTCGAGTGGGAATTGCACTCGCTGCCGTGGCGCTCCTCCGAGCCGGCCGCGCACGCGGCGCGCGCGGCGCTGTACATGACCGCGATGCAGGCCGAGGCGGGCTTCGCGTGCCCGATCACGATGACCTTCGCGGTGATCCCCGCGCTGCGCGCGCAACCCGAGCTAGCGGCGGAGTGGGAGCCGCTGTTGACCGCGAAAACGTACGACCCGCGCTCGCTTCCCGCCGCGCAGAAGGGCTCGGCGATCTCGGGCATGGCGATGACCGAGAAGCAGGGCGGCTCGGACGTTCGCGCCAACACGACGGTGGCGCGGCCCCTGAATGGCGGCGGCGCGGGCGCGGAGTACGAGCTCACCGGTCACAAGTGGTTCTGCTCGGCGCCGATGAGCGACGTCTTCCTGGTCCTCGCGCAGACCGACGAGGGTCTCTCCTGCTTCCTGCTGCCGCGCATCCTGCCCGACGGTTCGCGCAACGCCTTTCACATCCAGCGCCTGAAGGACAAGCTCGGCAATCACTCCAACGCGTCCAGTGAGATCGAGTTGCACGGCGCGTGGGCGCGGATGGTCGGCGAGCCCGGCCGCGGGGTGCCGACGATCATCGAGATGGTCGGGCACACGCGCCTCGATTGTGTGATCGGCACCGCGGCGGGGATGCGCGTGGGTGTCGTGCGTGCCACCCACCACGCCGCGCACCGGCACGCGTTCGGCAAGCTGCTGATCGAGCAGCCCCTGATGCGCAACGTGCTCGCGGATCTCGCGCTGGAGTCCGAGGCGACGACGGCGATGGCGATGCGCCTCGCGCGCGCCTACGACGAAGCCGGCACGGAGGCGGGCGCCGGCGAGGGTGACCTCAGCGAGGCTCACCTCTTCAAGCGCCTGGCGACCGCGGTCGGCAAGTACTGGGCGTGCAAGCGCGCGCCGAATCACGCGTTCGAGGCGCTCGAGTGTCACGGCGGCAACGGCTACGTCGAGGACTCGGGCATGCCGCGGCTGTACCGCGAGGCGCCGCTCGCCTCGATCTGGGAGGGCTCGGGCAACGTGATGAGCCTCGACGTCCTGCGCGCGCTCGCGCGCACCCCCGCGGCGCTCGAGGTGTTCCTCGGGGAGCTCGAGCAGGCGCGCGGCGCCGATCGCCGCCTCGACGCACACCTCGACGGCCTGCGCGCCGAGTTCGCGGATCTCGACGACATCGAGACGCGCGCGCGGCGCGTCGTCGAGCGCATGGCGCTAGGCCTGCAGGGCTCGCTGCTCGTGCGCTACGCCCCGCCCGCCGTCGCCGACGCCTTCTGCGCCGCGCGCCTCGATCGCGATGCGGGCCTCGAGTACGGCACGCTGCCCGCCGGTACCGACTTCGACGCGCTCATCGAGCGCGCCCGCGTCCAGCTGTAGGCCGGTCTTCGGACGCCGCGTTCGGTTCGCGGCCGGCTTCGGGAGCCGCGTTCGGTGTTTGGCCGGCTTCGGGAGCCGCGTTCGGTGTTGGCGGGCTCCCATGCGCAACTGTGCACCGGAATAGATGACATCAAAATGGGAGATCCTTCTATCAAAGAACTATTTCAACCTGAAGCAATCTCTCAAAAATAAACCTACAATCATCGCGGTAAGCCCCCGTGTGTCGGTGTCGTGGGCCTACCCCCCATTCGTCGCGGTACGCCCCACTCGTCGGGGTACGCCCATTCGTCGCGGTACGCCCCACTCGTCGGGGTACGCCCATTCGTCGCGGTGCGCCACACTCGTCGGGGTACGCCCATTCGTCGCGGTGCGCCACACTCGTCGGGGTACGCTCACTTGTCGCGGTATGCCCCTCTCATCGCGGCACGCGCGGGGCAGGTGAGCGCCCCAGACGCAAAGAAGCCCCGACGAGGTCATTGAGACAACCTCGCCGGGGCTTCGAAACGACGGATGAACTAGGACTTGGGGTGCCAGCCGCGGCCCTGCTTGGCGACCTTGCCTTCCTCTTCCAGGGAGGGGAGGACGCGGTACAGATAATTCTGCTTGATCCCCATCCTGGCGGCGAGCTCGGGAATCGTGATACCGGGTTGAGCTGAGACGAAGGAGAGCGCCTGCGCGGCACGCGTGCCGCTGCCTTTGCGACGGCCGGCTTTGCGTTTTGCGGCGCCGCGTTTTGCGGGAGCGGCCGGCGTCGCGGTCGCGGTTGCCGCGGGGGCGGCGGCTTTGGCGGTGCGAGTTTTGGAGCCTTTGGGGCGCCCGGGCCCGCGTTTGCCGGTGGCTTTGCGCGCGGGCGCCGCGGCGGTCGCAGTGGCGGACCTGGTCGCGGCGGCGGAGGATCCGCCCACCCCCTGGAGCGCGGCGGCGGCGGCTGCCAGACGCTCGTACTCCTCCACTAGGGGCTTCAGCTCCTTCAGGCGAGCTGTGATCTCTTGGCGCTTCTCGTCAAGGAAGTCGGTCACGATCGAGTCCTGTTCACTTGGATTAACGTGGTCCGCTTTACACGGTTAGCGGCTTACCTTACAACAACCCTCGGTCGTATACCTGCGTGCAAGCCGGATGTCACGCTGTGCGAAGTCGGATGTCACGCGGTGCGGGTGATATTTCCGAGCAGCTCACTCAAGCGCTCGAGGGTGCGCGTGGCCTCGCGTTCGGGGATTCCACCGACCAGCGCGCGACTTGCGAGCGCTCCCAGTGGTCCGAGCGGTGCGCGGAACTCATTGCGATAGTCAAAGCGCGTGCCGTCGGCCTCGGGATGCAACGCGTACTCGGTCCGCGCGTGCGAGCGGGCCGGTCCGCGGCCCTCCCAGACGGCGAGTCGGCCGGGCTCGCAGCGCGTGAGTCGCCAGTGCACGTCGAGGTTGACGCCGCGCAGATGGATTTGTTGATCCATCTCATATCCGACGCGCGGCGCTCCGGGGTCGGCGCGCTGGAGGCTGCGGTGAATCGTGACCCACTCCCCGAGGCGTTGGGGATCCATGACGGTCTCCCATACCTGCTGGGGGCTGGCGGAGATGTGGGCGTTGACGCTGACGGTGCTCATCTGGCGGCGAGTGGCTCGACGGCCTCCCACTCGCGCAGCGCGCACTCGATCGCGGCGTCGAGGGAGTGCAGCTGCACACCGAGTAGTTCGGCGGCGTGGTCCTCGGCCGGCAGCAAGTCGCTTTCCAGGCCGGGCATCAGTGCAAGAATCAACTCGGGGTCCTCGTGCGAGAGCGCGGCGGCGAGCCGCGCGGTCAGGGGGGTGGCGCCGATGCCGAGGGCGAATGTGGGCCGATGCAGCAGCAACGAGTCGGCGATGCGTCGCAGGAGATCCTCGTAGGAGAGCGCCTCCGGTCCACCGATGTCCAATGAGCGTCCCGCGACAGCCGGCGCTTGCGCGGCGGCGACGAGCAGCTCGATCGTGTCGCGGGCGTCGATCGGCTGTGTGCGGAATCGACGCCACGGGGGAAGTGTGAGTATCGGGAGGCGCTCGATGAGACGCACGAGCAGGCGAAACGAGCGCGAGCGCGCACCGATTACGATCGCGGAGCGCAGCGCGACGGAGTCGGGAAGCTGATCGAACAGGATGCCCTCGACGGCCTCGCGACTCGCGAGATGCGTGGAAATAGTCGTCGGGTCGCGCGGCACGAGCCCACCGAGGTAAACGATCCGGCGCACGCCGGCGTGGCGGGCTGCGTGCGCGAAGTTCGTCGCGCCGAGGCGCTCGCGCGTCGGGAAGGGATGCTCGAACGCGGCGCCCGGGGGGGCGCTCTCCATCGAGTGGATCAGGTAGTAGGCAACCTCCACGTCCGCGAGTGCGCGCGCGAGTCCCTCACCGGTGAGGACATCGCCGCGGACGACGTCGATTGCGGGCGGGCACGCGCTGCGGGCGGGGTCTCGCGTCAGCGCGCGCACCTCGTGTCCATCGAGCAGCAGGCGCGGGGCGAGCAGGGAGCCGACGAACCCGCTGACTCCGGTGAGGAGGATGCGCATCGCTCGCAATGATGACGGGGACGGCGCAATTGAGCGCGTCGCCCCCGCGCGGGATCACGGGACGCTCGCGCGGGATCACGGGACGCTCGCGCGGGCGGCTGCGTGGGACGAGCGCGCGTGGACCCCCACGAGTTCCTTGGAAAATGCGGGATGGCGCCGCGCCGTATCACAAGAAAGTGACGTCCGGTCCGCTCCTTGCGGGTAGAAAACGTTTTCTCTGCGATTTGCGGGAAGGCTCCTTGTGGCAAAGGTGCGCGGGTGATTTGATCCGTGACGTTGCTGCTCACCCGCTTGACCAGTGGCGCGGGCGAGCCTTTCAGACAGAGATCGGACGGGGAGCAATCTTGGCGAAGAAGCAGAGCGGCGCACGCGCTACGCGTGCGCGCAAAGTGACGTGCGATGAGTGCTACTTCCGGCGCAACCTGCTGTGTGCGCTGGATCTTGCGGAGCCGTGTGCGACGTTTCGCCCGGATGCGGCGCAGCTAAAGCCGCCGCCGCAGCTGCACTTCGTCTTTCGCCAGGAGCGCCGCACGCGCGCGGCGTGGGCCTTCCCGACGGCGCAGGAACAGGCGGCGCTGCACGCTTAGCGCGGGGTCGTGCGCGTCGCGGCGGGGCGGACGGTAGCGCTGGCAGTGGGACGGGTATATTGGGAGCTTCCAGGCAAGCTCCCAGCAGAGGCGGTGGTCGGCATGGCGGCAAAGGACAGCATCGGCAAGGCTTCGGCGGCGGCCCACGCGGCGCAGCGAAATCAATACATCAAGCGTCTGATCGAGGACGAGGAGCTGCGCGGCAACCTGCTCGCGGCGTACACGGCGGCGCGCAGCGCGTACGGGCGAGTCGGCAACGGCAAGCCGGCGGCGAAGGCGCTGTTCGAGGATCGCAAGCTGCAGCGCGAGCTGGTCGAGGCGGCGGTCGCGCTGCGGGAGGCCGGCGAAGCTTTGAAGGAACCGGCGCGACGTCCGCGCAAGCGGCGCGGGGGCGCGGGCCGCGCGTTGCTGTTGGTGCTGGTCGGCGCCGTGCTCGCGCTGGCGCTCAGCGAGGGCCTGCGCTCGAAGGTGCTCGACATGCTGTTCGGCGCGGAGGAGGAGTTCGACTACAGCTCGACGACGATCCCGGCGCAGGACGCTCCCAGCTCGGTGGGAGCCTCGGCCTCCTGAGCGGCGACGCCGCGGGGGAGCTATGACGCCGGTACTCGAGACCGCCGCGGGGGAGCTATGACGCCGGTACTCGAGACCGCCGCGGGGGAGTTATGACGTCCGCACTCGAGATCGCCGCGGAGGAGCTATGACGCCGGCACTGGAGACCGCCGCGGAGGAGCGGACCGCGCGCTCGCCCTCGGGGGAGAAGGCGCAGCGCATCGTGGAGGCGATGCGCCGCAGCGTCGCGCAGCGCGGCACGGCGGGCTCGACCTTCGAGCGCGTATCGCGCGAGGCTGGTGTCTCGCGGGGGCTGCTGCACTACTACTTCGGCACCAAGGAGCAGCTGCTCGTGGAGGCGGTTCGCCACGACTGCCAGCTGCGTCTGGAGCGCCTGGAGCGTCAGCTGGCGGGGGCGCAGACGGCGGACGACTTCATCGCGCTGCTGGCGCGCCAGCTGCAGGACATGCTGCGCGAGGACCCGGACTTCGTGACGCTCCTGTTCGAGCTGTTCACGCTCTCGCGGCGCAGCGCGGACATCGGCGTCGAGTACGCGAACCTGATGCGCGGGATGCGCGAGCAGGTGGCCGCGATGCTGACGGTGGCGCAGGAGGACGGCGTACTGCGCCTGCACGCGGAGCCGGAAGCGGTCGCGGAGATCCTCTTTTCGCTGGGCGATGGGTTCGCGATGCGGATGCTCGCGGAGCCGGGCCGCGACTTCAGCGAGACGGTGCGCGCGGGCATCGCGTGCGCGCGCTCGCTGCTCGCGGACTGAGCGGCGTTCGGCCCCCGTCGGCGGGGTCGTTGGTCTCGTGGAGGCCGGTCCGCGCCATGGCACTCTTATAATCGGAGTGCCAATGCCGATCTACGAGTACCGACGCCCCGACGGGAGCACCTTTGAAGTGATGCAGTCCTTCGCGGAGGACCCGCTCACGCACGACCCCGAGAGCGGCGTCGCGGTCAGCCGGGTGCTGCACGCGCCGGCGGTGCACTTCAAGGGCAAGGGCTTCTACAACACCGACTACGGCACGCGCAAGCGCCAGCGCGAGAACGCGGCGTCCTCGGCGGAGGGCTCGTCCGCGGAGTCGGGATCGGGTGGCGAGACCGCGAGCGGTGAGGGCGCGGGTGGCGGCGACTCGTCCGCCGGGAAGGACAGGAGCTCCGCCGAGGGCAAGGGGGGTGCCGCGGAGGGCAAGTCCAAGAGCGAGAAGAGCTCCTCGTCGGACGCGAAGACCAAGAAGCCGGTCGCGGCGAAGAGCTGAGCGCGGCGTTCAACGCGCGGCGTGGCTCGCGCGGTGCGGGGCGGCCGACGCCGAATCAGCCCGCCATGAATCGCGCGACGTCGGCGCGCTTGGCGGATTCGGAGATCGTGAGGCCTTCTTCGCCGCTGGGCAGCGTGATCTGGCCGGTGGGCTTGAGGACGTGCGTGGGCGGTGTCCCGGTAGCGGCGAGCGCGGCGAACATGCCGAGCAGTTCGGTACCGCTCATGTCGGAGATGAGCGCGGGGGGTGCGTTCCAGGCGATCCACGGTAGGCGGAGGAAGCTCGACGGCGAGAGCAGCTGGGCCTTCATGTCGGTGAACAGCGCCTGCTGGTGTTCCTCGCGCTGGATGTCGGTCTCGTTGGGCGCGCAGAGGTTCTCGCGGGTGCGCGAAAGCGCGAGGGCTTCGATGCCGTCGAGGCGGTGGGTGCCGGCGGAGAGGCGCAGCGTGAAGCCGCCGTTCGCGGAGCCGCCGTCGAGCTTGGAGACGATGCAGCCGCCGGTGTAGCTGACGCCGCCCATCGCGTCGATCAGCTGGGGGAAGTTTTCGAAGTTGACTTCGACGACATGGTTGATGGGGACGCCGAGCCAGCTCTTGATCACGGAGACCGACTCGGCGGGGCCGCCGTACTCGTGGGCGGCGTTGATCTTCTGCAGGCCGTGGCCGGGAATTTCGACGACGGTGTCGCGCGGGATCGAGAGGCGCGCGGCGTGTCCGCCGCCGGTGCGGATCAGCATGATCGTGTCCGAGCGCCCGAAGCCTGTGGTTTCGGCGCCGGGTTCCTTGCTGTTCTTCTGGCGGCGATCGGAGCCGAGGACGAGGATGTTGTTGGCCGCGGTCAGCGGATAGCCGGTGGGGTCGAGCACGGCGGCGACGTTGCTCGGCAGCGAGGTGCGCTCGAAATGGGAGCTGACGAGGAACAGCACGAGGGAGAGCGCCAGCCAGCCGAGGATCAGCGCGAGCACGCCGAGCACGACGCCTTTGCGGGTGAGCCGCCTGGGGATGAGTCGGCGCCAGCCCGCCGGGCCACCGCGAATGCCGCCGCGTGGCCCGGGCGGGGCGCCGCCGCGACCGCCCCCGCCGCGTCGTCCGCCGCGGTCGTCGCCCAATAGCGACTCTCCCGCCCCGCGCGTGCCGCGCTCAGCGGGTCGCGGGAGCACGCTGCGCCCCGCGCGGTAGCGGGTGTACTGCGGAGCGCTCCGCGCCGCGGATGCGCTCCGGGGCGCGCGCGGGCTCTTGGCGTTCGGGCTCTTGGCGTGCGGGCCCTTGGGTGCGCCGGGGCGAGCGGGTGCGGCCTCGCGGGAAGCGGGCGCGGGCGGGCGGCGGGGGCGGCGCGGGGACGCGCCTTCTGAGTCTCGGTCGGGGGCCATCGGTGCTCTCTATATTTGCCGAATGTCCGACGAGAACCTGCAGGTTGGCGGTCGGGTGGGCGTGGGGGCGCTCGGGAGATCGTGCGCGCACCTCCCCGATCTATGCGTCGGGCCTGGCGCGTGACGCGCCAGCGGGGGCGCATCTGATGGCGGCCCACCCGCCACGCGTCAGCGGTCGCCTGTGGGTCTGCGCGACGCCGATCGGCAACCTGCAGGACGTGACGCTGCGCGTGCTGGGCGCGCTGCGGGAGGCGGATGTGGTGGCGTGCGAGGACACGCGCCACACGCGGGGGCTGCTGGAGCGCCACGGGATCGCGCGGGGCGAGTTGGTGAGCTTCCACGAGCACAACGAAGGACGTCGCGCGGAGGAGCTGGTGGAGCGGATGCAGGGGGGCGCGACGGTTGCGCTCGTAAGCGACGCGGGGACGCCGCTGGTCTCGGACCCGGGCTACGAGCTGGTCCGCGCGAGCGTGGCGGCGGGGCTGAGGGTGGAGGCGCTGCCGGGGCCGAGCGCGGTGGTGTGCGCGCTGGTGGCCGCGGGCCTGCCGGCGCAGCGGTGGCGCTTCGTGGGGTTCCTGCCGCGCGGCGGCGCGGGGAGCGTGCGGGCAGAGCTGGGGCGCCTGCTGGGGGGCGCGCGCGAGACGACGATCGCGTTCGAGTCGCCGCGGCGCCTGGCGCGCACGCTGGGGCTGATCGCCGAGATCGATCCAGCGCGGGCGCTGGTGGTGTGCCGGGAGTTGACGAAGCTGTACGAGGAAGTCCGCCGCGGTAGTGCGGCGGAGCTGGCGGCGCACTACGCCGAGCACGCGCCGCGCGGAGAGATCGTGCTCGCGATCGATGCCGCGGAGTTAGACGCGGACGGCGCCGAGGGCGGAGCGGAGGTCCAGCTGCGCCGCGAGCAGGCGCTCGCGGCGGTGCGCGAGCTGGTGCAGGCGGGTGCGAAGCCGCGGCGCGCGGCGGCGGTCGTGGCGAAGCTGACGGGGGTCGCGACGAACGAGCTGTATCGCGAGCTGACGGACTCGGCGGGCTCCTCGCCGCGCGGTCAGTGATGAGCCGGCGCGAGCGCGCGCCCGCTAGGCGGGTTTGTAGTCGGCGGTTTCGATCAGATGGGTGCCGGGGGTTGGTTCGCGCAGCCAGATCGCTGTGGCGCGTCCGCTAGCGGCAAGCGCTAGGCCGGCGGCGTCTTCGGATGTGTTCTCGGGTGAGATGGTCACGGGTGCTGGCCACGCGGCCCCGGGGGGCTGGATCGAGGCGTCGATGACCGGGTGGCGTCCGGGCGGCTGGCTCGACAGCCCGAAACTGGCTTCCCATAGGGCGACGAGTTCGCCGTGGGGGCCGCAGGCCAGAGCTTGCGGGTTCGCTTGCGGCGAGAGCATTTCGGGCTTGCTCCAGCCGCCGTCGGCGGGATGGGTCGCGACTTCGAGCGGCCCTAGCTCTTCTTCTTCTGGGCCCTTGGGAGTGGTGCGCTCGAACAGCACCGTTGCCGTGTCCTCGAGGTTGATCGCGGCGACCGCCGGAAGGCTCTTGTGCGCGAGAGTCACGGGTTTGGTGGTGAAGCGCCCGCCGGCAGGGCGTGTCGCGACTTCCAGCGGCCCGTAGCCCTCGCCTTCTCCGAGCTCCTGGCTCCAGGTGAGGACCGCGGCACCGCGCGAGTTGGCAGCGAGATTCATTGCGTAGGAAGTCTTTGACTTCGCCGAGAGTGCCTGCGCGGGTCCCTCGGGCCTGCCGTCGCGGGCAAGCGTCAGCGCTTGCACCCAGCTCGCTCGCTCGCCCGGGGGACCCTCGTGCTCCCAGGCGAGGATCGTCTCGCCACGCCCATCGAGGGCGAGCTGCACTTCAGGGTTCTCGACCGTGTGCGCGACCACCGCGGGGCTACGCCAACGACCGCCGCGACGCATGAAGACGAGGATGTCTTCCTTGCCGTTGACGGGTTTGGCGTGGCGCTCTCTGATGGAGAAAGCGACCGTGACATCGCGCCGTGCGCTCACGGCGACCTGCGGGCCCGGCGCGCGTTGTGAGGGTTCTTCACCGGCTCCGAACCCTTCCTGCCTGGACGCAAGCACGGCAAGGTCCCCCCAGCCACCCTCCGCACGATGACTGCGGGTCTCGACCGCCAGACGCGCGCTCCTTTGCCTCTTGCCCCGCTTGCCGTCGAACGTCGACTGCTCCCACACCACCGTTGCTTCGCCGCCGGAGCTCATGGCGACCTCTGGATCGCTGGCCCCGGCACTCCCAAAGCCCAGCCGGATCGGCGCAGACCACGAACCCCCAGCCCGCCGGGTTGCCGCTTCGACGGCACCCCAGTCGCCCTTCTCGGGATAGCGCGCCCACACGGCGACGGCATCCCCGGCGGCATCCCTGGCGACCCGAGGCGACTGCAAATTGGAGGCACCCGCGACCGAGAAGATCGTTTGCGGTGTGCTCCAGGCCGCGTTGGCGCTGCTCGGTGCCACGATCACGGTCGCGCGATAGGGGTGCAGGCCGCGGCGTCGTACCGGGTTGACGCGCTTCCAGGCTTGCGCGATGGGAGCTGTGAGCGTGGCCGTGCCCGGGGTCAGCGCGCGGAAGGCGTACAGCACGACAGGCAGCGTGGAGGCCGCGCTGCTCGGGCAGAGCGGCACGCGCCGCAGCACGCTGGGGTCCGACGAGCGAGCGGCAGCCCAGGGGAAGACGGGCGGGGGCGGCTTCGTGCCCGCGGGCCAGGAGAGGTACTTCTCGGCCTCGACCAACTCGACGTAGACGAACGCGCCCAGCTTGACTGTGAGCGTGGCGCCGCTCTTCGGCGCGATGCCGGGCGAGAGTGTCGTCGGGGACCTCACGCAACCGTTGGGGCCCTCCCCCGCAAAGGCGCCCGCGCGCCCGCAGGCCGCGAGCACAGCGACACAGAGCACAGCGCCAGCGAGCGCGCTCGAATATCTCATGGTCCACCTATATACGCCCGATCGCCCCATGACGTCACAGATCCGCTAAAGATTGCGCGTTGGGCGCAGCTGGCCGCGCCGGCGTCCGCGCCGGACTGACGCCCGATAGCCTGGAGAGCGCCGATGACCTTCTACGTGACGACCCCGATCTTCTACGTCAACGCGGCGCCGCACCTGGGGCACGCGTATACGACGATCGGCGCGGACATCCTCGCGCGGCACATGCGCCAGCGCGGGGAGGAGGTGTTCTTCCTGACGGGCACGGACGAGCACGGGGAGCCGGTGGCGCTGGCGGCGGAGCGCGAGGGCGTGACGCCGCAGGAGCTCGCGGATCGCAACGCGGAGCGCTTCAAGGCGATGATGGGAGCGCTGGGCGCGTCGAACGACTTCTTCATCCGCACCTCCGACGTGCAGCACGTGGCGAAGGTGCAGGAGATCCTGACGCGCGTGAAGGACAACGGATACGTGTACAAGGGCCTCTACGAGGGCTGGTACTGCCCGCGCTGCGCGGACTTCAAGACGGACAGCGAGATCGGCCCGGAGAACACGTGCCCGATTCACGAGATCGCGCTGGTCTTCGAAAAGGAGGAGAACTACTTCTTCGCGCTCTCCAAGTTCCAGGAGCCGCTGGAAGCGCTCTACGCGCGGGAGGGGCCGCGCGAAGCGGAGCGCGGTGCGGCGCTCGCCGCTGGCGCCGCGCCGGACGGGGAGGGCCACGCGGAGTCGGTCGGGTTGCAGTCCGTCGGTCTGCCCCCCGATTTCGTGCTCCCCGCGCACCACTTCAACGAGGCGCGCGCGTTCGTCGCGCAGGGCCTGCAGGACGTCTCGCTGACGCGCGCGAAGCTGACGTGGGGCGTGCCGGTGCCGTGGGACGAGGGGCACGTGTTCTATGTGTGGTTCGACGCGCTGCTCAATTATGTGACCGCGCTCTCCTACGCGCGCCCCGGCGAGGATTTGACTGACAAGTTCTGGCCGGCGTCGTTTCACATCATCGGCAAGGACATCCTGAAGTTTCACACGGTGTTCTGGCCGGCGCTGCTGATGGCGGCGGGGCTAGAGCTGCCGGAGCACGTGTTCGTGCACGGCTTCCTGCTGATGGACGACAAGAAGATGAGCAAGTCGCTCGGCAACGTGCTCGACCCGTTCGCGATCATCGAGCGCTACGGCGCCGACGCGCTGCGCTACTACTGCTTCCGCGAGGTCTCCTTCGGGCGCGACGGCTCGGTCTCCGCGGCGGGCTTCGAGGCGCGCTACGAGGGCGAGCTCGCGAACGAGTACGGCAACCTCGCGAGCCGCACGCTCGCGATGGTCGCGCGCTACCGCGACGGTGAGCTGCCCGCGGCGACGCTCGCGGGGGAGTCGGCGGTTGACGCACCGGCGGCGACGCGCGCGGGGGAGTCGGCGGTTGACACATCGGCGGCGACGCGCGCGGGGGAGTCGGCGTTTGACGCACCGGTGGCGCTCGACCCGGATCTGACCGACGACTTCGCGGGGCTCGCGGAGGAGGTGTGCGCGCTGCTGGACCGCGCGGAGATCACGCAGGCGCTGGAGGCGATCTGGCGGCGCGTGCGGCGCCTGAACCGGTACGTCGAGGAACGCGCGCCGTGGGTGCTCGCGAAAGACCTCGCGCGCGCGCGCGAGTTGGACGCGGTGCTCGCGTCGCTCGCGGAGGGGCTGCGGGTGGTGAGCGTGCTGCTCGTGCCGTACCTGCCGGTGAGCGCGGAGCGCGTACTCGAGGTGCTCGGCGCGGAAGACCGCGACCTCGCCGTCGCGCGTTTCGGCGCGGGTGGCGGTGCGGGCGGCGCCGCGGGGCGGCCGCGGCGCGTCGAGGCGATCGAGCCGCTGTTCCCGAAGCTGTGAGGCGGGCGCGGTGATCGACTCGCACACGCACCTCGACTCGTGCGAGCCGCCGAACGCGGAGCTCGTGGCGGCGGCGGCGCGCGCGGGGGTGACGCGGATGCTCACGGTCGGTCTGGACGGCGCGTCGTGCCGCGGCGCGCTCGCGGCGGCGGAGGCGTTCCCGCAGGTGTACGCGGCGATCGGGCACCACCCGAACAACGCGAGGGGCTTCGACGGGGCGGACCTCGCGGAGCTGCGCGCGCTCGCGGCGCACCCGCGCTGCGTGGCGATCGGCGAGAGCGGCCTGGACTTCTACCGCGACTACGCGCCGCGCTCGGACCAGGAGCGCGCGTTCGCGGCGCAGATCGCGCTGGCGCGCGAGACGGGCAAGCCGCTGATCATCCACACGCGCGCCGCCGCAGAGGACACCCTCGCGCGGCTCGCGCGCGAAGCGGAGGGGGTGAGCGTGGTGATGCACTGCTTCTCGATGCCGACGCACCTCGAGGAGTGCCTCGAGCGCGGCTACGCGATCTCGTTCGCGGGCAACGTCACCTACAAGAACGCGGGCGAGCTCGCGGCGGTCGTGCCGCGCGTGCCGGACGAGCGCCTGCTGGTGGAGACCGACGCGCCGTACCTCACGCCGCAGCCGGTGCGCAAGCACCCCAACGAGCCGGCGTTCGTGGTGCACACCGCGGCGTTCCTCGCGGAGCTCCGCGGGGTCTCGCTCGCGGAGCTCGACGCGACGGTGCAGCGCACCGCGGCGCGCGTCTTTGGATGGTGAGGGCGGCGGTGGCCGACACCACGGGCTCCGGTGTCGGGCGCAGCGCCCGCGACAGCGACGCCGATCGCGGCGTGCAGCGCGTCGGTCGTGCGGGTCGCGCGGCGCCGCCCCGCGGGCGCGCAGCGCCGATCCAACCTTCCCTGCGGCGGCTGCGGGAGTTCGCGATCCGCCCGGATCGCGAGCTGGGGCAGAACTTCCTGGTGGACTCGAACATCCTCGACGTCATCGGGGGCCTCGCGGCGCTCGCCCCCGCGGACGTGGTGCTCGAGATCGGCGGCGGCCTCGGCGTGCTCTCGGAGTACCTCGCCGCGCGCGCGGCGCACGTGCATGTAGTGGAGATCGACCAGCGACTGCGCCCCGCCTTGGAAGACGCGGTGGGTGGGGCGGCGAACGTGACGCTGCACTGGGGTGACGCGCTGCGCGTCGAGCTCGCGGCGCTGCGGCCGGCGCCGGGCAAGGTCGTCGCGAACCTCCCCTACGGGGTCGCCGCGAGCGCGCTGCTGCGCACGATCGAGGAGCTGCCCGGCGTGGGCCTGTGGGTCGCGATGGTCCAGCGCGAGGTCGGCGAGCGCCTCGCCGCGGCGCCCGGCGGGCGTGTCTACGGCGCGCCCTCGGTGCTCGCGCAGCTCGCGTGCGAGGTCCGCGTCGCGCGCGCCGTGCCGCGCACCGTGTTTCGCCCCGTGCCGAACGTCGACTCCGTGCTCGTCGTGCTCACGCGCCGCGCGTCCACGCCCGCGGTTGCGCCCGCGCTACGCGCGCTCGTCGCCGACGCCTTCGCGCATCGCCGCAAGACCCTCGTGCGTTCGCTCGCGCTGGCGACGCGCGCCTACGACGGCGACGCGGTGCACGCCGCGCTCGCGCAGCTCGGCCACCCGCCCGACGCGCGCGCCGAGCGGCTCGCGCCGCAGGACTTCCGAGCGCTGGCGGAGCTGCTCGCGCTCGCGTGACGGTGTCGGCCGCCGGCTCGCTGTCGCGTGGGCTCGATTCGTGGCTGCGCCGCGATCCGCGCGATACTCGGTGGATGCCCCCACCGCACTCGGAGAGCTCCGGCGAGGAGTCGCGCGGACGCGCCGCAGCGCTGGGCGCGCGACCAGCGCTGCCGGGGTGGCCGCAGGGGGCGATCGATGCGCCGCCGCTCGTCACGCGCGCCGCCGCCAAGATCAACCTCGGCCTGTTCGTCGGCCCGCCGCGCGCGGACGGTCGGCACGAGCTCGTCACGGTGATGCAGTCGATCTCGCTGTGCGACGAGCTGACGCTGCGCGCCGCGCCGGCCGCGGGCGCCGGCGATCCGGGTCGTGTGCGCGGCGACCGCGACCGCGTGCTCTGTCCTGGCGTGCCGGGGCCGCCGGAGCGGAACCTCGCGGCGGCGGCGCTCGCGGCTTTCCGCGCGGCGACCCGCTGGGACGCGCCGGCGCTGGAACTGCGCATCGACAAGCGCGTGCCCGTCGCCGCCGGCCTCGGCGGCGGCTCGGGCGACGCCGCCGCGGCGCTGCGTCTTGCGGCCACAGCGGCGGGTCGCGGCGAGGACGCGCTGCTGCTCGAGCTCGCGCGCGGCCTCGGCGCGGACGTGCCCGCGCAGGTGCGCCCGGGCCGCTGGCTCGCGCGCGGCGCGGGCGAGCTGCTGCAGGCGCTGCCCGCGCCGCGCGCGCCCTTCGGAGTCCTGATCCTGCCGGCCGCGGCGGGCCTCTCGACGGCGGCGGTGTATGCGCGCGCCGACGAGCTCGCCGCGGCGCGCGGGACGGTCGAGCTGGAAGCGCGACGCATCGCGCTCGCGCGCGCGCTCGCCGACGGCGTCGCGCTGCCGCCCGCGGAGCTGCTCGGCAACGACCTCCAGGACGTCGCGCGCGCGCTCTGCCCCGAGATCGACGCCGCCCTCGCGCAGGCGCGTGCCGCCGGCGCCGACGTCGCGCTGCTCAGCGGCTCCGGGCCGACCGTGCTCGGGCTGTTCGCCGGCTCCGAGGGCCCCGCCCGTGCGCGCGCGGCCGCGGATGCGCTGCGGCCCGAGCGTCGCGCCGCCGGCGCGCCGCCGCCGCTCGTCGCCGAGCCCGTCGGGGCGGCGTTCGGCGCGGTCCGTCGCGCGGACCACCCCATGCGTCACAATGCGCGCGCATGAGCAAGACCGCCGTCACCGATCTCATCGCGGTATGCGCGGGCGTCTTCAGCCTCGCGCTCTTCGCGGGCCTGATCCTCGTGCCCGCGTGGTCCTCGTACTCGCGCGTCTGGGAGCGCCTCGCGGCGAGCGTGCTCTCGCTGTACGTGCTCGCCGTGCTCGTCGGCGCCGGCGTGCTCGCGGGGCTCGCCGTCGTCTATTACTGGGGCTGAGCCGTGCCCGAGCTCGCCGCTCTCGACGCGGTCACCGAGGCGGTCGAGTCGGGCGCCGGGCTGCCCGAGGTCGTGCGCGCCGCGGCGAAGGCGCTCGACGCGAGCCTCGCGGTGATTGACGCGCACGGCGCGACGCTCGCCGTCGCCGCGCGCTCGCCGGCCGAGGAGCGCTCGCTGCTCGGGCGCGCCGATGACGTCAGCATCCTGCCGCTGCGCGTCGCCGACGCCGTCGTCGGCTCGCTGCACATGCGCGCGCGCAAAGAGCCGAGCGCGTCGATGCGGCGGCTGCTCGTCACGATGATCGCGTCCGAGGTCGAGCGCGTCCGCGCGCCCGACCGCGCCGCCGAAACCGCTGCGGCGGAGTTCCTGCGCGCGCTGCTCGCGCGTGAGCTCGCCGACCGCGAGACGCTGCTCGCGCGTGCCCGCGAGCTCTCGCTGGAGATCGGCGAGGGCGCGAGCATGATCGTCGCGCGCGCGCGGCCCCAGGCGCCGACCGAGGAAGGCTGGCGCGCGCGCGTGCGCGCCGTCGCCGAGCGCGGCGCCCGCGCCAGCGCGAGCCGCTCGATCGCCGCGCTCTCCGACCGCGACGGCGCGGCGGGCGCCGAAGTCCTACTGCTCGTCCCGGGCGGCGACGAGGCGCTCGCCGCGCGTGCCGCCGACGCCGTATTACGTGAGCTGCAGGTCGGCCTCTCCGGGTACACCTTCGCCGTCGGCCGCAGTCGCATCGCGGAGGACCCCGCCGACCTGCCGCGCGCGGCCAGCGAAGCGCTGCTCGCCGCGAACGTCGCCGAGGGCGCCGGCGCCGGCAGCGAAGCCGGTGCGCAGGAGGGCGCGCTCGCGTTCGAGCAGACCGGCGCCTACCGCCTGCTGCTCTCCACGATGAGCGAGAACCCGCGCGAGCTGCAGCGCTTCTACGCCGAGACCGTCGAGCCGCTCGTCGCCTACGACGAGCAGTACGAGACCGACCTCGTGCAGACCCTGGAGACATTTCTCGACGCCGACGGCAACGTCGCCGGTACCGCGCAGCGGCTCTTCACGCACCGCCACACGATCTACTATCGCCTCGAGCGCGTCCGCGAGCTTTCCGGGCTCGACGTCAGCTCCAGCGACGGCCGCGAGAAGCTCAGCCTCGGCCTGAAGGCGATGCGCGTCCTCGGCATCTCCTCCGCGCGCGGCCCCGCCTCCGAGGCCGGCGCCGGCGGCGGCCGCGTCCCGCGCGGCGCCGGGCGCCGGTCCTAGCCGCGCGGCGGCGTCCACGCGCCCGCGCGGCTCCGCGTGCCGGTCCCCAGCGGCCCCCACGTCCCGGCGCGCTAGCCGCGCGCGCCGAACTCGACGGTGTAGGTCGCGCCCGGTTCGCCCGCCGCGAGCGCCGCGGGCGCCGCGGGCGCCGCGCCGACGCCGATGTCGCGGAATTCGTCGGTGAGCACGATTTCGCGGTGCGGCGGGGAGGCCATCCACGCGGCGACGATCGCGGCCGGCGTCGCCTGCGCGCCCGTGCCCCAGCCGATGTTCTGCGCGGTCGAGACCGCCGCGGCGTGCCGCAGGTAGCGCGTCGCGACGATCCGCTGCAGCGGCGTCTGGCCCGCGCGGTTGTCGTCGCCGAAGTAGTCGCCGAGCACCATTTCGCGCGATTGGCGCGCCGCGACGCGCTGCAGGCTCCCGTTCGCGCGTAACGCCCCCAGCCGCGCCGCGCCGCGTTCGCGGTCGATCAGGCACGCCGTCGCCGCGTCGACCGCCGCGAGATCGGTGCCCGTCGGGCGCAGGCTCGCGCCGGGGCACGCGCCCGCGGGCTGCGCCGCGATGGGCTGCGCCGCGGCGGGCTGCGCCGCGATGGGCTGCGCCGCGGCGGGCTGCGCCGCGCCCGGCACGGCCAGAACGAGCGCAATGACCGCCACGACAGCTACAACGCAGGAGCGCACCGCAGGACCCAAAGCGCAAGCATCCTTGCAAAAGCGCGCGCTGCGAGCGTTATCGCAGTGTTGCCCCGCACACGCGCGGATCTCCAATTGGCGCTCTCGCGCTGCGCGTGCGAGCCAGGTGCGCGCACCTATTGTGGGGGAAGGCGAACGTCTCGCTGGCACTTTCGTGCCGCGCGTGCGACGATCCTAGTCCCCTTGGGGGGTCGTCCAATGGCAGGACATCAGGTTTTGGTCCTGAGAATCGGGGTTCGAATCCCTGCCCCCCAGCTCTTTCGCCGGTGTCGTACAATTTGAGAATTGTCGTCCGACACCGTGGTAAGCTGTTCAACGTGGCGCTTAAGACGAGAACGATCGGCGGGAACGAGGTCCGCATTCCCGACCCCCAGCCGGGGGAGGTAGCCGTGATCTCCCGTTACGGAAAGGAGCGCGCGATGCTCATGCATCCGAGTGACTTCAACCGTCTCAGCCAGTTCGAGTGGCTGCTCGCCGAGGTCTCCCAACTGGAGCCGGTATCGCTGAGCGAGGACGCGGTTCGCGCGCATCGTGAGGCGGACACCCCCGGGGAGCCGATCACCGACCCGGCGCTGCTGGCGGAGATCTTCGGTTAGTGCCGCCCCTCGGACACTGCTATTGGGCAGTCGCTCCGTACAGCCCCAGACCTCCATTTCGCCTGTACGGCGAGGGCATGGCTCCGAAGCAGGTCGCTTCGCCCGAGCTCTTCGTCGATGCGGCGCGCAAGGGCATGAGCGAGTTCGTCGTGCTCACGCCCGTCAAGGCACGCCCGGTGCTCGTCATCACGCCGGTTCTGCCCGAGTACGACGAGGTGCTCGCGCTGCGCCTGCTCCGATTGGAGAAGCTCTCCTCGGATGCGGTGCGCCAGGAGGTTCGCGACGGCGGCCACCCCGCGCTGTTTCACATGCGGCCTGAGCGCTTCCCAGGGCTTCCCGTCGAGAACGCGGCGATCGTCACGTCGCTGCTGCGCCTTCCCGTCGAAGCGCTCGACCGCCGCGAGTCACTGGGCGCGCTTGACGAGAACGAGCTGCGTGTGATCCACGAGCGCGTCGCGCGCGTCCACGGTCTCAAGCTCGACGTCCTGATCTTCGAGCGCGCGCAGGCGCTGGTTGCCAAGGCTCAGCGGAAGTCCTAAGGTGTCTGGCGCCGATCGGCACCCCATGCGGCCAACAGGTCGCCGGGGCCGAGCTTGACGTCGAGCTGAGCATCTGCAGCGAATCCGCTGCGCGAGACGCCGACGAGGGGGGTATTGGCGGTTGTGAGGGGAACCTGCGGGCGAGCTGCCGCGAGCTCGCCGGCATCCGCCCGAGAGAACGGGGCGCGGTCGCGCCACTTGATCGACCCGACGAACTCGGCGCTCGCCGGCTCGCGTTCGCGATCGGCGCCGACCAGATCGACCTCGGGGTGATTGGTGCGGGTCCAGTAGGAGCTGACGCAGCGCGCGTCCGCGAAGCGGGTATCGGGCAACATGTGCTCGATACCGAGGCGCACGATCGGCTCGATCGCGTGGCCGCGGAAGGCGCTCCAGCCTTCCATGATGCGCTCGCATGCCAAGTCTCCGCGGCGGCGTTCGATCACGGGTAGCGCCGGCGCGATGAAGCGCAGCCAGAAGCGCAGGTATGGGTCGGTGACCGTGTAACGGTGGAGCTTGGTATCACCGCTGCTGCCGAAGGGAGCGTGGCGATCGAGGATGCGCTTCTGCGTGAGGGTCCTCAACGCGGTGCTGAGACTGGTACGTCCGATGCCCGAGCGGCCCAGCACCTTTGTGAACCCGGTCTCCCCGGCGCCGACGGCGGCGAGCACGGCGCGTGCCGATGAGTTGGGCGGCAGCTCGGCGCGGATGATTCGCTCGCCGGTCACGATCAGCGGCGAGGTCGGGTCGGAGAGCTCGCGCTCCAGGTAGCCGGGTACGGTGTCACCCATTCGCCACGTGGAGGCCAGTTGGGGAAAGCCACCCACCACGCAGTATGCGTCGAGTGCCGTCGTGGGCTCGGCTTTCGTCATGTCGGCCACCTCTGCCGGGTCCAGCGGCTCGATCGCAACGGGGCGCACGCGGCCGTGCAGCGGTCGGTCGTAGCGCTCCAATGCCTCCATCATGTGCAGATCGGACCCGATCAGGACGATCAGGATTGGCAGGCGTTTCAGCTGTCGGTCCCAGATCGTCTGCAGTAGCCCCTCGATGCTCGACTCCTGCTCCGCGAGCCAGGGCAGCTCGTCGATCACGAGGCAGATAGGCGTGTGCGGCGGCGATTCTCCAGCGCCGGCGGAGGTGGTCGCGAGCATTCGCAGCGCCGCTTCCCAGCTGTCCGGTCGCACGCCGGCTGCTAGCTCGGTAGCGATCGCGAGGGTGCTGCGTTCCAACTCGGTCAGAAAGCCCGCGAAGGCTTCTCTGGACGGCTGCTCCTTGGATGCGGAGAAGAACGCGTGCGGCGGTTCCTCGCGGAGCAGGAGCTCTTCGATGAGCGTCGACTTCCCCACGCCTCGCCGCCCGCGTACGGCGAGCATTTGCCCCTTGCCCGAGCCGGCAATCTCGTCAAGTCGGTTGCGCAGCCAGGTCAGCTCGGCCTCACGACCAACGAAGCCGTGGAGATGACTCTTCACGATGTCATGCTATCAAAAGTTCGCTGCACCGAACTCCGACAAAGTGAACTCCAGTCGAGCGAACTTAATGTGCAGACGCTCACTGGCAAAGTCTGCAAACACGCCTCCCGCGATCCCATCTACAGTTTGCGCGATGCCCGCGCCGATAGTGCTCGCATGAGCTCTTCGAGGACGGTGCGCGCGTGAGCGCGCTGCAAACGGCGCCGGCCGGCGCGCAGGGGGGCGCGTCCGCGTGAGCGCGCCGACGGTCGTGATTCTCGCGGCGGGTCAGGGGACGCGGATGCGCTCGGACGTGCCGAAGGTGCTGCACGAGCTGTGCGGGCTGCCGATGGGCCTGTGGCCGGTGCGCGCGGCGCTTGCGGCGGGGGCGGGGCGCGTGGTCGTCGTCGACTCGCCCGCGCGGCCGCTGCAGGCGGTGCTGCCGGAGGGTGTCGAGCTGGTGGTGCAGCCTGAGCCAAACGGTACCGGCGGCGCGGTGGTCGCGGCGGCGGGTGCGATCGACGCGGGCGCGCCGGTCGTGGTGCTGAGCGGCGACGTGCCGCTGGTCAGCGCGGAGGCGATCGCGGAGCTCGTCGCGGCGCACGAGGCCGGGGGGGCGGCGGCGGGGTCGGGCGGTGCGGCGGCGACGATGGCGACGACCGCGCTCACGGACCCGAGCGGCTACGGGCGCGTCGTGCGCGACGCGCAGGGCGCGGTCGCGAAGGTCGTCGAGACGAAGGCGCCCGGCGACGCGAGCGCGGCGGAGCTCGAGATCCGCGAGGTCAATACCGGCATCTACGTCTTCGACGGCGCGGCGCTGCTCGGGGTGCTCCCGCGGCTGACCGCGGACAACGCGCAGGGCGAGTACTACCTGCCGCAGGCGCTGGACCTGCTGCGTGCGGACGGCGCGCGGATCGCGGCGCACGTGGTCGACGACCCGGCGCTGGTCCTTGGGGTCAACGACCGCGTCGCGCTCGCGGAGGTGCGTACGCTCGCGCAGCGCGCGATCCTCGAGCGCCACATGCGCGCGGGGGTCGGCATCGTGGACCCCGCGAGCACGTGGATCGACGTCGACGTGGAGATCGGGCGCGACGCGCGGATCGAGCCGGGCTGCTCGCTGCGCGGCGTCAGCGCGGTCGGGGCGGGCGCGACGGTCGGCCCGCACACGACCGCGATCGACTCGCGCATCGGCGCGCGCGCGAGCGTGCGCGTCTCGTGGCTGCATGAAGCCGAGGTGGGCGAGGGTGCGAGCGTCGGCCCGTTCGCGTATCTGCGCCCGGGCGCGCTGCTGCGCGAGGGCGCGAAGGCGGGGACGTTCGTGGAGGTCAAGAACTCCGATATCGGTGCGGGCGCGAAGATCCCGCACCTCTCTTACATCGGCGACGCGGACGTCGGCGCCGGCGCGAACCTCGGCGCGGGCACGATCACTGCGAACTACGACGGCCGCGCCAAGCACCGCACGACGATCGGCGCGCGCGTGCGCGGCGGCGTGGACACCGCGTTCGTCGCGCCGGTGAGCGTCGGTGACGACGCGTACACGGCCGCGGGCTCGGTGATCACCGAGGACGTGCCGGCGGGGGCGCTGGGAGTGGCGCGCGAGCGTCAGCGCAACATCGAGGGGTACGCGGAGCGCCGAGATGGCGAGGCGCGTGGATCCCGATGACATTTTTTAGAGATCCTTCCGCACGGAATCATTCCGTCTGTAACGAACTCGCTTTTTTTATATCGACATTCAGGCCGGCCCGACCGCTCAACGAGCGGTGCCGCGGTGCGGGGTGCGTGCGGGCGAGGCGGCCGAGCGAACTGTGCCGCGGACCGTGCCGCCGCGCGGCGCCTTTACACTCCGAGGAACGATGAGCAGCGCGATCGATACGCGCACGCAGTCGGCGGCGGCGACGAGTCTGCCGATCGACTACAACAAGCGGCTGATGCTGTTCGCGGGGCGCGCGAACCCGCAGTTGGCGCGCGATATCGCGGGCAAGCTCGAAATGGACCTGGGCCCGGTGACGCTGAAGACGTTCTCCAACGGCGAGGTGTACTGCCGCTACGAGGAGTCGATCCGCGGCGCGGACGTGTTCATCGTGCAGTCGACGTGCGGCAACGCCCACACGGGCGTCACGGCGAACGACTCGCTGATGGAGCTGCTGTTCATGATCGACGCGGCGGTGGGCGCCTCGGCGCACCGGGTGATCGCGGTGACGCCGTGGTTCGGGTATTCGCGGCAGGACAAGAAGTCCTCGCCGCGCGAGCCGATCTCGGCGCGGCTGGTGGCGCGGATGCTGGAGGCGGCGGGCGCGGACCGGGTGCTGACGATGGACCTGCATGCGGGTCAGATCCAGGGGTTCTTCCAGAAACCGGTGGATCACATGACGGCGCTGTTCATGCTGACGCAGTACTTCGGCGACCTGGGCCTATCGGACCTCGTGGTCGTCGCGCCGGACGCGGGCCGCGTGAAGCTGAACAAGAAATTCGCGTCGAAGATCGGGGCGGAGCTGGCGATCCTCGACAAGGAGCGCCCGGCGCATCAGGTGGCGGAGATCGGCTACGTGATCGGCGACGTGAAGGGCAAGACGGCGGTGATCGTGGACGACATGATCGACACGGCGGGCACGCTCGCGGCGGCGACGCAGACGGTGCTCGAAGGGGGCGCGACGAGCGTCTATGCGGCGGCGACGCACGGCGTGTTCTCGGGCGCGGCGTTTGAGAATCTCGCGGCGTCGGGCCTGAAGGAGATCGTCGTGACGGACACGATCCCGATCGCCTCCGATCGCCCGGAGAACATCCGCGTGCTGCCGTGCGCGGAGCTGCTGACGGACTCGATCCGGCGGATCTTCACCGACGACTCGGTCAGCGAAGTGTTCGGCGGCGAGAATCAGCTGTTCTGAAACGCGCGGTCGTGATCGTGGTGGGGGTGGTGCTGTTCCTCGCGATCAGCGGCATCGTGGCGCGCTTCTTCTCGGCGGAAAACGTCGAACGCGACCACGAGCTGATCCTGCTGCAGGCGCAGGTCAAAGGCGACGTGCCGGGGATGCTCGCGCAGTTGCCGGGCTGCGCGGCGCGCCCGGCGTGCGTGGCGACGGTCCGCGGCAACGCGACGCGCCTGCGCCGCCCGGGCACGGTGCTGATCCTCTCGACGCAGTCCACGACAAACCACTCGCTGTCGAGCTCGACCGGCGTGACGCGCATCGCGTGGAAGGCCGGCGCACGCTTCCCGGTGGTGCAGTGCATCAAGGTGCACCGCAGCGGGAACTTCCTGACCGGCATCGGGGTGGCGCTGGTGTCGGTGAGCGCGCCGATCGAAGAGTCGGCGGATTGCTGAGGGGAGGCGCCGGGCGCTGAGCGCGGGTTGATGACGCGCCTTGCGGCGCGGCGATTGCTAAAGTCCCCTCCCCTCCGATGGCCGACTCGACCACCACGCAACTCGCTGTGAGCACCCGCGACGCCTTAGGCTCGCGCGCGACGCGCCGCCTGCGCCGCGCGGGCCGCGTGCCGGGGATCATCTACGGTGGCGCCGGCGAGCCGTTGAGCTTCGACGTGGACGCGCGCGAGCTGCGCTTGGCGCTGGCGCGCGCGGGGGCGGTGCTGGACGTGAGCGTGGACGGGTCGAAGGCGACGCCGGTGGTGCTGAAGGAGGCGCAGCGGCACCCGGTGCGCGGGGAGACGGTGCACGTGGACTTGCTGCGGGTGCGCTTGGACCGCAAGATCCACGCGGTGGTGCCGCTGGAGCTGACGGGCGTGGAGGACGCGCCGGGCGTCAAGGAAGGCGGGATCCTCGAGCAGCCGACGCGCGAGCTGAACGTGGAGGCGCTGCCGACGGCGATCCCGGAGTCGATCGAGCACGACGTGTCGGAGATGCAGATCGGTGAGACGCTGTTGCTGGCGGCGGTCGCGGTGCCGGACGGCGTGGAGCTGCTCGACGACCCGGAGGAGACGGTGTTGGCGACGCTCTCGCCGCCGCGGCTGCAGAGCGAGGAGGGCGGCGAGATCGAAGCGGAGACGGAGCTGGTGGGCGAGGCCGGGAAGGCCGACGGCGCCGAGGGTGCCGGGGACTCATCGGGCGGGGAGTAGCGGCCGCTGCGCCGGCCTTTCGGTGGCCGCGGCGGCGCTCGCGGAGCGGGCCGCGGCGCGGGTGACGGCGGACCGCGCGACGGCGCGGCGGGACGGGACGCAGGCGGCGGCGGTCGCGGGGCGGCGATCGACTGGCTAATCGTAGGCCTGGGCAACCCGGGGCGGGAGTACGCGCGGACGCCGCACAACGTGGGCTTCATGGTCGCGGAGGCGCTCGCGCAGCGCTGGCAGCTGCCGCGGATGCGCACGCGCTTCGGTGCGCTGCTAAGCGAGGGCCGCACCGGGCCTGCCGGCGCGCGGGTTGCGGTGCTGTTACCGCAGACGTACATGAACGAGGCGGGCCGCGCGGTGGGACCGGCGCGGGGCTCGTACCGCGTCCCGCTGGACCGCGTGCTGGTGGTGCACGACGAGATCGACCTGCCGTTTGGTGAGCTGCGCGCGCGTCGCGGCGGGGGCCTGGCGGGCCACAACGGCCTGAAGTCGCTCAAGCGCGAGCTGGGCGGCACGGACTTCTGGCGGGTGCGCGTGGGCGTGGGGCGCCCGGACTCGACGGACCCGGAGATCGTCTCGGCGTACGTGCTGGGCCGCTTTCGGCAGAGCCCGGAGGAGGTGCGCGAGCTGGTGGCGCGGGCGTGCGCGGAGGTCGAGCGCGTGGTGCTAGAGCAGGGGGATGGCGATGACGAGTAGGGATTGGTCCCTGCGGGACCCTGTCGGGGAATCGGCGGGGCGCGAGCAATGAGCCTGCGGGCCCTCCTGGGGTTCGTCGCGGAGGACCCCGCGGCGGATCGGCTCGCGCGCGAGGGCGGCAGCGCGTTCGTCTCGAGCGCGCTGCGGCCGTACCTGATCGCGGGGCTCGCGGAGATCGGGACGGGCGGTGAGGCGCGGCCGACGCTGGTGGTCGTCGGCGACGACCGCGCGGCGCGGGAGCTCGCGGGGGACCTGCGCGCGTGGCTGTATCCGCGGCGCGTGCGCTACTACCCCTCGCGCGGGGTGGCGTACGAGTCGCATCTGACGCCGCCGGCGCACCTCGTGGGGCTGCGCGTGGCGGCGCTCGACGCGCTCATCGAGGGGTCGGCGGGCGCGGCCGGCCCGGATGGCGGGGCGCAGTCGGGTAGCGGTCCTCGCGGCGGGGGCGGCGCGAGGACGCGCGAGCCGCCGGTCGTGGTGGTCTCGGCGGTGGCGCTCTCGGAGAAGGTGCCGGACCCGGCGCTGCGGCCGCGCTCGTTCACGCTGCGCCGCGGCGAGCTGCTCGACTTGGAGGAGTGCGCGAGCGAGCTGGTGGCGGCGGGCTACGAGCGCGTGGACCAGGTGCAGGAGCGGGGCGAGTTCGCGGTGCGCGGGGGAATCCTCGACGTCTTCCCCGCGACCGAGGAGCGCGCGGTGCGCGTGGAGCTGTTCGATATCGAGATCGAGTCGCTGCGGTGGTTCTCGACGTTCACGCAGCGCTCGCTGGGCGACCTCGAGGAGGTCGAGATCGCGCCCGCGGCGGAGCTCGCGGCGGAGCACCGCGAGCTCGCGGAGATCGCGGCGCTGGAGTACCGCTCGGCGCAGGGACAAGACGCGGCGGCCAAAGGCGACAGGCGCCGCGCCGGCGAGGGCAGTGAGGGCGACGCGCGCGCGGGCGGCAAGGGAGGCACGGGCGCGCGGCGCGAGGCGGCGATGCCCGACGTCGCGGAGCTGCTGCCGGTGGAGCGCTTCGGCGCGCTGCTGGACCTGCTCGACGCGGATACGCAGCTGCTGATCGCCGCCGAGGAGGAGCTCGCGCCGGCGCTGGAGGACCACTGGAGCGACGTCTGCGCGGCGTTCCACGACGAGGACGCGCACCACCTCTACGTGAGCCCGCGCGAACTGCAGCCGGTCCTGCGCGAGCGCGCGCGGGTGTGGCTCTCCTCGCTGGCGAGCGGGCAGGAGCTGGAGTTCCGCGCGCAGTCCGCGGACACCGCGGCGCGCTCGCTGGCCGAAGCGGAGCCGCAGCTGGAGAAGCTCGTGCGCTCGGGTTACCGCACCGTCGTCGCGTTCCCGCGCCGCGGCGAGGGCGAGCGCGCGGCGTACAACCTCGCGCGGCTGAAAGCGACGTGGCTGGAGGAGCCCGGCGAGGGCGACGGGCGCGGCGGCCCGCGCTCGACGATCGGCGCGTCGGTCGACGTGAGCGCCGCGCCGCTGGAGGCCTCGCTGCGCTTCGCGGCGGCGTCGCTGCGCGAGGGCTTCATCGCGCCGACGCTGAAGCTCGCGGTGTTCCCCGAGCACCGCCTGCTGCGCCGCCGGCGCGCCGAGCGCGCGCAGAGCCCGACCGGCGGCGCGAGCCGGCGCGGGGCGCTGCGGTCGTTCACGGAGCTGCGCACGGGCGACATCGTGATCCACGAGGACCACGGCGTGGCGCGCTTCGCGGGTTTCGAGACGCGCACCGTCGCGGACGTCACGCGCGACTACCTCTACCTCGAATACCAGGGCGACGACCGCGTGTACGTGCCGACGGAGCAGCTCGCGAAGATCTCGCGCTACGTCGGCGCGGGCGGCGAGCACCCGCCACTCTCGAAGCTCGGCGGGACGCGCTGGGAGACGATGAAGGCGCGCGCGCGCCGCGCCGCGCAGGAGCTCGCGGGCGAGCTGCTGAGCCTCTACGCGGAGCGCCGCCGCCGCGCGGGGCACGCGTTCGAGTCGGACTCCGACTGGGAGCGCGAATTCGAAGAGCGCTTCCCCTATACCGAGACGCCCGACCAGCGCGAGGCGATCGAGCTCGTCAAGGCCGACATGGAGAGCCCGCGCCCGATGGATCGCCTGATCTGCGGCGACGTCGGCTACGGCAAGACCGAGGTCGCGCTGCGCGCCGCGTTCAAGGCGGCGACGCAGGGCAAGCAGGTGCTGATGCTCGCGCCGACGACGATCCTCGCGCAGCAGCACTACGGGACGTTCAGCGAGCGCCTCGCGGACTACCCCGTCACGATCGACCGCGTCTCGCGCTTTCGCAGCCCCGCCGAGCAGAAAGCGGCGATCGCGGGCTTCGGCAAGGGCGCGGTCGACATCCTGATCGGCACGCACCGCGTGCTCTCGCGCGACGTACGCGCGAAGGACCTCGGCCTGCTCGTCGTCGACGAGGAGCAGCGCTTCGGGGTCAAGCAGAAGGAGCTGCTGCGCCAGCTGAAGCTGAAGGTCGACGTGATCTCGATGTCGGCGACCCCGATCCCGCGCACCCTGCAGATGTCGCTCGCGGGGCTGCGCGACATCTCGGTGATCGAGACGCCCCCCGAGGGCCGGCGCCCTGTGCGTACGTACGTCGGCGAGTACGACGAGGAGCTCGTCAAGCGCGCGATCATGCGCGAGCACGAGCGCGGCGGCCAGGCCTTCTTCCTGCACAACCGCGTCGAGTCGATCGACGAGACCGCCGAGCGCCTGCGCGCGCTCTGCCCCGGTGTGCGCTTCGCGGTCGCGCACGGCCAGATGGCGGAGGGCGAGCTCGAGGTCGTGATGATGGACTACCTGCAGGGCGGCGCCGAGGTCCTCGTCTGCACCTCGATCATCGAGTCCGGCATCGACATCCCGCAGGCCAACACGCTGATCGTCGAGCGCGCCGACGCGTTCGGCCTCGCGCAGCTCTACCAGATCCGCGGACGGGTGGGGCGCAGTCGCGAGCGCGCATACGCATATCTGCTCTACGACTCCGCCGCGGCGCTGACGCCGGAGGCCGCGCAGCGCCTCTCCGCGCTCTCCGACTACACCGAGCTCGGCTCGGGTTTCAAGATCGCGATGCGCGACCTGGAGATCCGCGGCGCCGGCAACCTGCTCGGCGACGAGCAGTCCGGGCACGTCGCGGCGCTCGGCTTCGAGCTCTACATGCAGATGCTCGACGAGGCCGTCCGCGCCGCCGAGCCCGAGGATTCGGACCCCGCCCGCCCGCCGCTGCCCGAGCCGGTGCGCCTCGACGTCAAGGTCGACGCGTACGTGCCGCCGGACTACGTCCCCTACGAGCGGGCCAAGATCGAGATCCACCGCCGCGTCGCGGGCGCGCTGGAGGTCGCCGACGTCGAACGGCTGCGCGAGGAGCTCGAGGACCGCTTCGGGCCCGTCCCCGAGCCGCTTGGCAATCTGCTCGCGCTGCAGCGCGCGCGGATCAAGCTCGGCCAGGCCGGCGCTCGCGCGGTGAGCCTGCGCGGCGAGCGCCTCGCCGTCACCCCCATCGAGCTCGACTCCACGCGCGTCCGCGCGCTGCGCGAGGCGCTCCCCCACGCGCTCTACGAGTCCGGGCGCTCGCAGGTCTCCGTGCGCGTCCCGCCCGAAGGTCCCGAGCGCTTCCCCGCCGTCATCCACGCCGCCGACGCCCTGCTCGCCGTCGTGCGCGAAGCCGCCTAAACCAGTCCCGGAGCCAACTTTGGAGCTCTTTCGCAACCTTTAAGGAACTCGTTAAGCACGACCTATGTCGTTTCCGCTAGAGTGCCCGCGTTGTGTTGAAGCCAGTCAGAGTGATCGCGGCGCTAGGCGCCGTTTTATTTTCGGTCATCGGTGTCGCCGCGTGCGGTAGCAGCGGTGTCCCCAGCGACGCCGTCGTGCAGGTGAACGGCCAGCCGATCACGAAAGCCACCTTCGACCACTGGCTCGGCATCGCCGCCTCCGCGAGCGCCGCGCAGACGAGCACCACCGCCGCCAAGCCGGTCGTGCCCGAACCGCCCGCCTACACCGCCTGCATCGCGCATCTGCAAGCGATCGAACCGAAGCCCACCAAAGGCCAGAAGGCAAAGACGCCCGCTCAGCTCAAGACGCTCTGCGAAACGCAGTACAAAGAGCTCCAGCAGCAGGTCCTCGGTTACCTGATCTCGCTCGACTGGATCTTCGGCGCCGCCGAAGAACAGGGCGTTCACGTCAGCGACAGCGAAGTCGTCAAGCACTTCAACGCGCTCAAGAAGGAATCGTTCAAGACCGAAGCCGCGTTCCAGTCGTTTTTGGCGAAAACCGGTGAGTCGATCTCCGATGTCCTGCTGCGGGTGAAGTACAGCATGGTCTCCACCAAGCTTCAGGAAAAGCTCACCAAGGCCCACAAAAACGTCTCCGAAGCCGAAGTCGCAAAGTACTTCAACGAACACAAGGCGCAGTACGGTCAGCCCGAACGCCGCGATCTGCGCGTCGTGCTCACCAAGACCGAAGCCGCCGCGAAGCAGGCCAAAAGCGAAATCGAATCCGGTAAGAGCTTCGCCAGCGTCGCCAAGAGCAAATCGATCGATCCCACCAGCAAGAGCACCGGTGGCGAATTGCCCGGCGTCGTCAAGGGTGAGGAGCAGAAGGCGCTCAGCGAAGCCGTCTTCGCCGCCAAGCAGGGCACGCTCACCGGTCCCGTCAAGACGCCCTTCGGCTACTACATCTTCGAAGTCAAGGCGACCCACCCCGCGAGCCAGCAGACGCTCGCACAGGTGAAGACCACGATCAAACAGCAGCTCGCCTCGCAGGGCTCGCAGAAGTCGCTCGAAACCTTCAGCAAAGAACTTCAGAAGAAGTGGCGAGCGCGCACCGAATGCCGCAGCGAATACCTCGTCAAAGACTGCAAGAGCTACAAAGCCCCGAAGACCGCCGCCGGCGCCGCGGGCGCCGCGGGTGCCGCCAGCACGACCGGCACCGAATAGACGCGGTCCGCGTCGGCGCGCCTCGCCAGCGACGCCCGCTGCGATCGCGGCGCTCGTAGAGGTCCTACAGCGATGAGCCAGATCGAGAGAGTCCACGCCCGTCAGATCCTCGACAGCCGCGGCAACCCGACGGTCGAGGTCGAGGTCGCGCTGCGCTCCGGCGCGCACGGTCACGCCGCCGTCCCCTCCGGGGCCTCGACCGGGGAGTTCGAGGCGAGCGAGCTGCGCGACGGCGGCGAGCGCTGGGGCGGCAAGGGCGTCACGCGCGCCGTCGCGGGAGTCGACGGTGAGATCGCGTCCGCCGTGCGCGGGCTCGACGCGTCCGACCAGCAGGCGCTCGACCGCGTGCTGATCGAGCTCGACGGCACTCCCAACAAGTCGCGCCTCGGCGCCAACGCGATCCTCGGCGTCTCGCTCGCCGCCGCGCACGCGCAGGCCGCCGAGGAGGGTCTGGCGCTGTGGCGCTACCTCGGCGGCGAGGCCGCGCGCGTGCTGCCGGTGCCGATGCTCAACGTGCTCAACGGCGGCGCCCACGCCGACAACCGCGTCGATTTCCAGGAGTTCATGATCGTGCCCTGCGGCGCCCCGAGCTTCTCCGAGAGCCTGCGCGTCGGCGTCGAGGTGTTCCACGCGCTCAAGGGCACCCTGCACGAGCGCGGCCTCTCGACCGCCGCGGGCGACGAGGGTGGCTTCGCCCCCGACCTGGACTCCAACGAGGACGCGCTACGGATGCTGGTCGCGGGCATCGAGGCGGCGGGCTACGAGCCGGGCGCGGACGTCGCGATCGCGCTGGACCCCGCGACGAGCGAGCTCTACAGCGACGGCGCGTACGTGCTCGAGCACGAGGGCCGCACGCTGAGCGCGGGTGAGCTCGCCGACTATTGGGCGCAGCTCGCGGCGCGCTATCCGATCGTCTCGATCGAGGACGGCATGGACGAGCGGGACTGGGACGGCTGGCGGACGCTTACCGAGCGCCTCGGCGCGCACATGCAGCTCGTCGGCGACGACCTCTTCGTCACGAACACGGAGCGCTTGCGGCGCGGCATCGAGCTCGGCGTCGCGAACTCGATCCTGATCAAGGTCAACCAGATCGGCACCCTCTCCGAGACCCTCGCCGCCGTCGCGCTCGCGCGCGAAGCCGGCTACACCGCCGTCATGAGCCACCGCTCCGGCGAGACCGAGGACGTCACGATTGCCGACCTCGCTGTCGCTACCGGCTGCGGTCAGATCAAGACCGGCGCGCCCTCGCGCTCGGAGCGCGTCGCGAAGTACAACCAGCTGCTGCGCATCGAGGAGCAGCTCGGCGCCGACGCCGAGTTCCCCGGGCGCGCCGTCTTTCGCTCGTAGGGAAGGAGGTTCGCGGCGGTCCGCGAATGCAACGGCATGCCCACTGCCGCCGCCCGTCCACGTGTGCGCCCGCGCCCCGCGCCGGCGCGTGTGCGCTGGGACCGCGTCGCGCGGATCGCGCTGCTGTGTGTGCTCGGGGCGCTGCTCTATCTATACGCGAGCGCGGGCATCTCGCTGCTCTCGAACTGGAAAGCGGCCGGTGAGGACAGCGCGCAGGTGCTGGCGCTCGAGCGCCAGCACGTCGCGCTCGAAGCCCAGCACGCCGCGCTCACGAGCCCCGGCACACTCGTCGAAGAGGCGCGCAAGCTTGGCATGATGCGCCCCGGCGAGCACACCTACGTGCTCAGCGGCCTGCCGAACAACTAGGGCATTCAGTTTTTCGAGAACTTTACAACGAGCAATAGTTGTTCCGTGAAAGGAACTCTCAAAAAAATACATACACGCTCGCGCTCGCAGTGGCGGTAGCAGTCGCTCGGCGATCCGCTGCTAGCCTCGCCGGCGATGTCCGATTTCGAGAACGCGATCTACCAGTGGCAGCAGGGCGAGCGTCGCCTGGCGCGCGCGCCGGCCGAGCGCGCCGCGCTGCTGCGCCGCGTCACGGACACGCTCGTCGCCGAATTGCGCCGCCGCCTGGGCGGGCGTTTCTCCTCGGAGGAGCTCGTCGAGCTCTACGGTCGTGGCACCGCGTGGTGCCTGCAGGTCGCGATGACCGCCGCTCCCGAGCACCCCTGGGCGTGGGATTCCGCGGTCGTCGTCGACGCCGCTTTCGCGCGCTATCTGCGCGAGGCGAGCGACTACGCGGGCGGCCGCAGAGCTCTCGCCTAGCTAGTCGTCGGCGCCGGCGCGGCGAATGACGATTTGGTCCTCCTCGACGAGGACCTCGATGGGGCGGTGTCCGGCCCAGTGCTCGGCGTAAATCGGGTTGTCTTGGATCGCGGGGTCGAGCCACAGGCCGTAGCCCTCCTCGCCGTGATCGAAGGTGCCTTCCAGGGGGCCGGTGCTCTTGGCGGAGGAGCGCCGGCCGCGGCCGCCACGGCGACCGCGGCGGCGCGCGGGACGTTCCCCGTCCTCGTCCTCGTCCTCCTCGCTCCCCCGTTCGGCCTTGACGCGCTCGGCCTCGGCGCGCAGGCGCTCGGCCTCCAGCGCGGCGGCCTCGAGCTCGGCGGCGATCAGGGCGTCATCCTCGGCGCGCAGATCGATCTCGTCGGAAAAATCGGTCGCGGTGGCGCCCTCCACGGCGTCCTCCCCGCCCTCGAGGTCGTTCTGGCGCTTGAACTGCTCGATGTCCTGAACGGTGACATCGAGCTGATGGGCGACCCATGCGTCGGTCCGACCCTGGCGCACCCAGGCGCGGATCTGGTTCAGCTGTGGACGCAGGGACTTTCGTGCCATCGACGGTCCGGGAGACTAGCGCATCGCCCGCGCGACCGCGCGACGACGACATCGGCTGTGCGATCGCATCTTCTCCGCGGTCTCCGCGGCACGCGCGCACATCCCCGCGCAAGCGATTTGGCTGCGGGTGCGACAGAATCCTCCGCCGTGCCGCGTTCTCTATGCATGGGAGACCCTTCCAGCCGCGCGGGCTGCGCAGGAGGCCGCTTCGCCGCGGGCCGTCCTCTATGCTCGCAGGCGGCGCAAGGGTCAGTCGCGGTGCAAGCCATGGGTCGAATCCTTCGCCGGTCTCCGGACTATGCTTGGTCCTACCACGGGGGCTACGTGACGATCGTCTGCCGGCGAAAGGGAAGGTGCACCGCATGCTGGTCCTGACGCGCAAGTCGAATCAGAGCATCATGATCGGGGACGATATCGAGGTCTCGGTGCTCTCGGTCGTGGGCGAGAAGGTGCGCATCGGGATCCAGGCGCCGGCCGACGTCCCGGTCTTCCGGACCGAGATCTACGTCGAGATCCAGCGCCAGCAGGGCGAGGACAAGCCCCCGGATGAGGTCGTCGCGGATGTAGAGCGCGCGATCGTGGATCTGGGCGAGGACGGCCGCTGACCGGCACGAGACGGCGTCCTCGGTCGCTCGCGTGCGTACTCGCGTGCGGTAGCACGCCACGCTCCCTGCGTCCTGGTCTCGCTTGCTCAGCGGCCGCCATCGGGCTAATTTGCGACAGTCGTACCCGCTGAGTCGGCGGCGCGAGGGGGTCAGCCGAGCAGTAGGTAGAGCGTGCGGAACATGACGACGGTGACGATCGCGGCGGTCATGACGAGCGCGAAGACGAGCAGTACGAAGCGGACGGAGCCGCGCTTGTTGGTGCGCTCGGTGTGACGGTTGCGGGCGCGCAGCTCGGCGGTGCGCCGCAGCGAATCGCGGCGGTGGCGATCGAGCGAGATCTCTTGCGCGAAGGCCTCCTCGATCTCGGCCACGCTCTTGCGCATGCGCATCGCGGACATTGCTTAGAGCCTAGCGCGGCGCGGCGGCGTCAAGCTACGGGCGCCTTGCCCTCGGCGCGCTCGTAGACATTGACGAAGCGCAGGTAGTTATCCGCGATCTGGCGCGCGCCGACGATTCGTTCGATCTTGCCGTCGACGTACGCTTTGAGCGGGTCCCACCAGATCGAGCGGCCGATCGCGAAGCCGACGAAGCCGTCGACGGGCGCGGCCTGCGCGAGCCAGTGATCGACCTTGGCGTCGTCGGCGCCGCGGCCGAGGACGACGCAGACGACGCCGTCGCGGCCGCCGCGGCGGGCCTGCGCGACGAGCATCTCGCAGTCGGCGCGCTCGTCGACGCCCTCGATCTTCCAGACGTCGACCTCGATCCCGGCGTCCTGGCAGGCGGCGATCGCGCGGCGCATCAGCTCGGGGCGCAGCTCGGCGTCGTAGCGCTCGCTGTCGCCGCCGACGGCCTGCAGCTGCGCGGGCTCGGCGGGGACGAGCAGCTCGAAGAGGAACTTGCGATCGCGCGCGTGCAGCCAATCGGAGAGGCGCTTCAGCTTGCCGAGCTGATCGCGGTTTTCGGCGGCGTCGCCGTCGGCGTTGTAGCGGACGAGGACCTTCGTGAAGTCGGGATCGAAGCGCTCGATGTGCGCGCCGAAGTCCTCGCCGTATTGGAAGTCGAACATGTTCTGCCCGGAGCGCTCGGCGGGCATCGCGAGCCGCAGGCCCTTCGCGCGCGCTTCCTCGGGAACGGTGGAGCCGAACTGCTCGTCGACGAGCACTCCGGTGACGCCCGGATCGGCGCCGTCGGCGACGGCGTGCAGCATGCCCTCGTAGATCAGATGCTTGGCGTCGGCGATCATCGCGGTCTGCTCCGCATCGGGTTCGCCCTCGATGCCGAAGAACTTCTTCTGGAAGGAGCCGCGGTGGTCGAACGCGAGAATGTAGAGCTTCTTGTCGTAGCCGAGTCCCATGCGCTGGACTCTATCGCGCGAGGCGTGCGTATCGCGCGAGGCGTGCGCGGTGAAGCCGTCGGTATCGCGCGAGGCCCCCGCAGTACGGCGGTCTGCGAAGTGGGCGATCTCGCGCGAGGCCTCTCCGCGGGAGCCGTGGCGGGCCTAGAATGGATCGGCGATGTCTTCGGGTGCGGATCTGTTCGTGGTGTGCAAGCAGTGCGGCTCCGAGGTCAGCCCGTACATTACGGAGTGCCCGTACTGCGGTAGCCGCCTGCGGCGCCGCGCGCCGAAGCTGCCGCGTGAGCGTGAGCGCGAGCGCGCGGCGCGCAAGGGGGGGCACCGTTCGCGGATCCCGATGCCGCCGCTGGGTCGGTTGCGCCGCGGCGAGATCGCGGGGGTGCGCGCGGAGACGCCGCCGTACGCGACGATCGCGCTGGTCGCGGTGGCGTGCGTGATGTGGGTGCTGACGAGCGGGGGCTATCTGCTGCTCGGGAAGGTCGTCGTGGTGGGGCCGCTGCAGGGCGACTGGTGGAAGCTCTTCACGTATCCCTTCGGCTACCTCGCGGGTTTCTACTCGGGCCTGTACGCGTTCGCGGCGCTGCTCGCGGTGGGGATCTTCGGGTGGCTGCTGGAGCGCCGGCACGGTCCGGCGGCGGTGCTCGCGGTGTTCTTCGGCGCGGGCGCGACGGGGGCGCTGATGGCGCTCGCGGTCTATCCGCTGCCGGTGGTGTGCGGCGCGAACGCGGCGGCGCTGGGGCTGCTCGCGGCGTGGGCGGTGCCGGACCTGGAGGCGGCGCGCGCGGGGCGCTACTACGACGGCGACCTGCTCGGCGCGGCGGCGCTCGCGGCGGTGTTGCTGGCGATGCCCTACGCGCGGCCCGAGGCGAGCTGGCTCGCGGGCGTGATCGGCGGGCTGATCGGGCTGATGCTGGGGCTCGGGCTGAGCCGGATGCGCGCGGAGTGAGCGCGGTCGCCTCGTGCGCGGTCGCGACGGGCGCGCCTATCATTGCGCGGGAGTTGCGCGATCGCAGCGACGCCGCCGCGGCGGTCGACGTCGCGATCGAGGCGCCGCGAGAGCGGGCGGCGTCGTCGTAGGCTGGCGCTCGAGTAGACAAGCAACGCGATCGGAGGAGAGTAAGCATGGAGATCCGCTTCCTGGGCCACGCGGCCTTCGAGCTCAAAGACGGTGAGACGTCGGTGCTGATCGACCCGTTCCTCACGGGCAATCCGAAGGCGGCGGTCGCTGCCGACGATCTGAGCCCGAACGCGATCCTGCTGAGCCACGGCCACGGCGACCACCTCGGCGATACGGTCGCGATCGCGAAGCGCGCGGGCGCGGAGGTGGTCGCGATCGTGGAGGTCGCGAACGAGCTCGCGGGGGAGGGGCTGGAGAACGTGCGCGACCCGAACATCGGGGGCACCGTGGAGGGCGAGTGGGGCTGGGTGCGGCTGGTGCCGGCGTGGCACACGGGGACGACGCCGGGCGGGACGGCGAGCACGCCGGCGGGTCTGGTGATCGGGTTCGGCGGCAAGGTGATCTACCACCTCGGCGACACGGGGCTGTTCTCGGATCTCGCGCTGCCGGGGCGGCGCGATCGGATCGACGTCGCGCTGATCCCGATCGGGGGGCACTACACGATGGACCGCCACGACGCGGTGGAGGCGGCGCGGCTGGTCGGCGCGGCGCAGGTGATTCCTTGCCACTACGACACGTTCCCGCCGATCGAGACCGACGTGCAGGCGTTCAAGGCCGACGTCGAGGCGGCGGGCGCGGGTGAGGTCGTGGTGCTCGCGCCGGGGGAGACGCACGCGCGATGACGATGACGCACGCGGTGGTGCTGATCGAGGCGGAACGCGACGCGCTGTCCTCGCTGGGCGGGGCACTGGCGGACATCGAGGGCGTCGCGGAGGCGTACTCGGTGACGGGCGAGTGGGACTTCGTGGCGATCGTGCGCGTCCCGGACCACGAGCAGCTCGCGGATGTGGTGACGGGCGAGATCACGGCGCTGCCGGGGGTGGCGCGCACGCAGACGCTGGTGGCGTTCCAGGCGTACTCGCGCCACGACCTCGAGGCGCTGTTCTCGGTGGGGGAGTGAGGCCTGGCCCGCGCTGGGAAGCGAGCCTGGCCGAATGGCCAGGAATCGTGTAGGCTGAATCGGTGGCGGAGGGCGGCGCACAGGTGGAGGGCGCGGCGCGCGCGGCGGCGGATGCGCGGGACGCGGCGAGCGCGGGCGCGCGCGGCACGGCGCGTTTGACGGAGCGCGCGGACTTCCGCGCGACGAGCGACCCGGCGCTCTCGGCGGACGCGGACGGGGAGCGCGCGGAGGGGGTGCAGTTGCTGGACTATCGCCAGCTGTACTCGTTGTGGGAGCGCCAGCAGTGGGCGGTGCAGGACCTGGACTTCACGCAGGATCGGATCGACTGGCACGAGCGGATCGACGCGGAGGAGCGCTACGCGCGGATGTACGGGCTGAGCTCGTTCTTCGTGGGCGAGCAGCGGGTGGCGGCGGAGTTGGGGCCGATGATGCGGGCGTGCCCGGACGAGGACATGCGGATCTTCCTGTGCACGCAGATCGCGGACGAGGCGCGGCACGTGGCGTTCTTCGACCGCTTCTACGCGGAGGTGGGGGTGCTGGAGGCGGATGACCTGGAGGGGCGCCTGGCGGAGACGAGCGCGCACCTGAACCGCGACTTCGGGGTGCTCTTCGACGAGCTGCTGCGGCGCCGCGTGGATCGCCTCGCGCAGGAGCCGCAGGATACGGAGGCGCTGGTGGAGGCGGTGACGATCTACCACATGGTGATCGAGGGGATGCTGGCGCTGACGGGCCAGCATTTCATCATTTCGTACAACGAAAACGTGGGGACGCTGCCGGCGTTCGTGGCGGGCTTCACGAACGTGGCGCGCGATGAGCATCGGCACGTGGCGTTCGGGGCGCGCTTCCTGCGCGACATGGCGCGCGCGGACGAGCGCTACGGGCAGGCGATCGCGCGGACGCTCGCGGAGGTGGGCCCGGCGGCGCAGGGGGTGCTGCGCCCGAAGTGGATGGACGAGTCCGAAGAGAACGTCGATCTGTTCGGGGTGCGCGTGAGCGACGCGCGCGAGTTCGCGGCGCGCGCGCTGGCGCGGCGACTGAAGGTGATCGGCCTCGGCTGACCCTCGGCCGCCGTAGACTGCGGCGGTGTCCGCGGTGGCGTTGAAGAGCGAGTACCGGCCGACGCTGGGCGAGGTGCTCGCGCCGCGGTGGCGGCGCGCGTCGCGGCGCGCGCGCGGCGTAGCGGTGGTGGCGGCGCTCGTGGTGGTGGCGGCGTTCGCGGGGGCGGTGGCGCGCTTGGAGCACCCGACGCTCACCTACGCGGGGGCGGTCTCGTTCAGCTTCCACTACGGGGGGCTGTACCGTGTGGCGCCCGAAGCGGGCGGCTACGCGCGGGTGCAGCGCGCGCGGGGTGACGAGCTCGAGGATTCGTTTGGGGTTGCGCCCTTGCGACTGCGCCCCTACGCGGGGACGCCGAGCGCGGCGCTGGCGCTGTACGCGACGGGCTACATCGAGGGGCTCGCGCGGCGCTACCGCGATTTCAGCCTGCGCGGGGAGGGCTGGACGCAGGTCGACTCGATCTCGCGGTACGCGGTCTACAACGTGTTCTTCACGGCGCGCGTGGCGGGGCGGGAGATGTATGGGCGCGACGTGCTCCTGCTGCCCGAACGCGCGGGCGCGCGGCGGGGGGTCGCGATTGCGATGCTGAGCGCGGTCGCGGGCGATCGCCAAGTGACGTCGCCGCTGCTGCTCGGCACGAAGGGCGCGCTCGAAGGGCCGCTGACGTCGTTCGCGCTGGGATAGCGCGCGCGCGGCGCGGGCGCGGCCACGGGCGCGGCTGAGGAGCGGCGTCGCTGCGCGGCGGGCGCGGAGCTCAACGGTGGTGTGAGGCGAGTACGGCGCGACGCGAGGCGGCGGCTACGGCGCGACGGTGCCGCCGCTCGTGGTGGCCTGCGCGGCGTCGGCGGGTTCTGCGAGGGGGGTCGTGGCCTGCGGTGTGCCGCTGCCTTCGGGGGCGGCGGGTTCGGGCGTTTCGGTCGCGGGCGCCGGTTCGTCGGGTGTCGTCGGGGTCGTGACGGCGGGCGGCGTCGCGGTGCTCGTGGTGGTGGTCGTCGTGGTTGTCGTGGTGGCTGGCGGTGCGGGGGTGGTCGCGGTGCTCGGCGCGGGCGTCGCGGGTGCGAGCTGGGTGGTCTCGGTTGTGACCTCGACGACGGGCGGCGTGGGGGCGGGCGGCTTGGGAGTCGTGGTGGCGACCTCGACGGTCGGCTTGGCGGTTGCGAGCGGGGTGCTCGCGTGCGGTGTCGCGCCGGGCGGTGTGGCGGGGGGCGGCGTGGCGCTTGTCTTGCGCGCGGCGGCGCGGCGGCGGTGCGTGTGGAGCGCCGCGGGGACGGCGCTCGCGACGGCGGCGCTCGTGCCGGCGGTGATCGGCTGTGCGGTGGAGCGCACGAGGAGCGGCGCGGCGGGCGCCGTGGTGGCGACGGCGGCGGTAGCCGTCGCGCTGTGCCGGCGGTGGTGGGCGGCGCGGCTGCTGTGGTCGGCGGCGACGGCGCCGGCGGTGACGAGTGCGGCGGCGGCGAGCGTCGCGGCGGCCTTGGTGGCGATCGCGCCGGCGCCCGCGGTGAGCAGACCGCCGGCGGCGCTGGCGCCTCCGGCGCCGGCGGCGGCGACTCCGGCGGTCGCGCCGGCCGTGGCGCCCGCGCCGGCGGTGGCGCCCGCTCCGGCGCTCGCACCGCCGGCGACGTGGCCGGCGCCGGCGGAGGCGCCGAGCTTGGTGGCGACGAAGCGCTTGAGCAGCAGCAGCGGCGCGACGGGGAGCACGGCGGCGAGGACGTGGTTGTTGTCCTTGAGGTGCTTGCGGAAGCTGCGGCAGCGTTCGCAGTCGCGCAGGTGGCGCCGCGCGGGCGGCGAGATCTTGATGAGGCCCTCGGCGACTTCGCCGAGCTCGACGCGGACCTCGTCGCAGCTGAGCTTGCGTGCCTCGGCGGCCTCGGCGAGCGATATGCGCGCGCGCACGAGCAGCGACTTGACGGAGGGCACGGTGGTCTCCATGGCGTGCGCGATCTGGTCGTAGGAGAGCGCGTCGATCTCGCGCAGCAGCAGCGCGGTGCGCTGCGTCTCGGGGAGCTGGTGCACGTCCCCGATGAGCTGGCGGAAGCTCTCGCGGCGCATGACCTGGTCGCCGGTCGAGAGGCCGTGGTCGGCGAAGTGGATGTCCATCGAGTCGACCCCGATCGCGGACGCGCGGCGCAGGTGGTTGAGCGAGCGGTTGCGCGCGATGCGGTAGAGCCAGGGCCGCACGTTGATCGCGCGCTGGTCGGCGAGGACGGCGTTGAAGGCGGCCGCGAAGACCTCCTGGAGCACGTCCTCGGCGTCCTCGCGCGAGCCGAGCATGTGTCGGCAGAACGAGAGCAGGCGTGAGTGGTAGCGCGAGAAGAGAGTCTCGAACGCGGCGTGCTGCCCGCGGCGCGTGAGCGCGATGAGGCGCTCGTCGGACTGCAGGCGCAGCAGCGGCGACGGCCCGCGCAGGGCGGTCGCCGGAACGGTGGTTTTTAGTGCGGAGACCTCCACGGTGGTCCAATCGCGGCGTGCTACGGGTTTCCTACCCCTAAAGACACCGCGGCAGTCGTTTAGTTGCGGGCGGCCGGAGCGGGGCGAGCGGGGCGGTGCGCTCGGATTGGGGAGCGCTCGCATAATGACGATAGGGCAGCGGGCATAACGGGAGCTAAACCTCGGGCTTGGGTTCAGGGAGCTAAACCTCGGGTTTGGGTTCAGGGAGCTAAAACGTCGGGCTCGCGTTCATGATGCCGCGGGCCGCGAGGCCGGAGCTCACGGGCTCCGCGAGGATCGATATGTTTTTTTAGGAGTTCCTTCCAAGGCAAAACTATTCTCGATAGCAAGGTCTCCAAAAAATAGAATGCCTGAGCCCGGGTCGACGAAGTGCCGAGCCGGGCCGACTGTCGCTTCGCGGTCGCGCCGTGGATCGGGCTCTCGTCTCCCGTCGATCTCCGCGAATCGCGCGCTGGGCGTGGGAATGCCTCTACCCGGGCGTCGGGAACGTCTCTATTAGACTGCGCGCCACGAGCCCGGGTGGCGGAACTGGTATACGCGGCCGACTTAAAATCGGTGGCCTCCCCTGGGGGCTTGTGGGTTCGAACCCCACCCCGGGTATGCCGCGCGGCGGCGGCGGCGGCGGGCAGCTACGCGGGTAGTCAGCGCGGCGGGGCGGCGGTACCCACCCCGGAGGCACCCAACCCCGGTAGTCGCGCGCGGGGGGGCGGGTATTCACCCGGGCACGCGCGCGGGGGGGCGGGTATTCACCCGGGCATGTCGTCTCCGGCGGCGGCGGGATAGAGTCGCGGGCGCGGATGGCCGACGGCACTTCCCCCATCGACGTAGCGCGAGACGCGCGCGAGCGTACTGACTGGCGGGCGGGCGGGCGCAGCGAGGGCTCGGCGGCGAGAGGTCGGCGAGCGTGAGCGCCGAGGCGAGGGCCGCCGGCGAGGCGCAGACGTTTCACGGGGGGCGCCTGGTCGCGCGGCGGCTGCGGGCGCACGGGGTGAGCCGCCTGTTCACGCTCTCGGGGGGGCACCTGTTCTCCATCTACGACGGCTGCCGCGAGGAGGGGATCGAGATCGTGGACGTGCGCCACGAGCAGACGGCGACGTTCGCGGCGGAGGGCTGGGCGAAGGTGACGCGCGAGCCGGGCGTGTGCGCGCTGACGGCGGGCCCGGGCGTGACGAACGGGATGAGCGCGATCGCGAGCGCGCAGGCGAATCACTCGCCGATCGTCGTGCTCGGCGGCCGCGCGCCGGCGGGGCGTTGGGGGCAGGGCTCGCTGCAGGAGATCGACCACGTGCCGTTCGTGGCGCCGCTGACGAAGCTCGCGCGGACCGCGCAGAGCGCGGCGGAGATCCCGGGCTTGGTCGAGGCGGCGTTCGCGGCGGCGCTCGCGCCGCACAGCGGCCCGGCGTTCGTGGATCTCCCGCTGGACTACGTGTTCATGGAGGCGCCCGACTGGGAGGCCGCGGCGGGGGCGAGCAGCGCGGCATCGGAGGCGGTCGCGGCGGCGGGCGCGAGCGGACGTGGCGCACGCGCTGAGGGGGTGTCCGCGGGGCCGGCGAGCGCCAAGGCGGATGGTGCGGCGATCGAGGCGGCGGGCGCGCTGTTGCGCGGCGCGCGGCGCGCGGTGGTGATGGCGGGCACCGATCTCTACTGGGGACGCGGCGAGGGCGCGCTGCTGGAGCTGATCGAGGAGCTGCGTATCCCGGTGTTCCTCAATGGCCTCGCGCGCGGCTGCGTGCCGGCGGATCACGAGCTCTTCTTCTCTCGCGCGCGCGGGCAGGCGCTGCGCGAGGCGGACGTCGCGCTGGTGATCGGCGTGCCGATGGATTTCCGGCTGGGCTTCGGCGGGGCGTTCGGCGCGGAGACGCGGATCGTCGCGATTGACAGGGCGCGCCCCGAGCGTGCGCATCCCCGTGCGGTTGCTGCCGAGCTGTACGGCGCGCTCGAGGAGACGCTGCGCGCGCTACGCGAGGTCGCGGGCGATCGCGGTGGAATCGGCGGCGGCGTTGGGGCGAGTGGCGGCGCTGGGGCGAGCGGCGGCGGAGCGGGCGCGCGCCGCGAGCGCGAGCGCTGGATCGTGGAGTTGCGCGACGCGGAGCGCGCGCGCCGCGAGGAGGAGCGCGCGGAGCTCGAGGACGAGCGCGCGCCGTTGCATCCGATGCGGCTCTACGCCGAGCTGGGGCGGGTGCTCGAGCGCGACGCGATCGTGATCGGCGACGGCGGCGACTTCGTCTCCTATGCGGGCCGCATGATCGAAAGCTTCGCGCCGGGCTGCTGGCTGGACCCGGGCCCCTTCGGCTGCCTAGGGAGCGGGCCTGGCTACGCGCTCGCCGCGAAGCTCGCGCGCCCGGAGCGCCAGGTCGTGCTGCTGCTCGGCGACGGCGCGTTCGGGTTTGCGGGGATGGAGTTCGACACGCTCGCGCGCCACGGCGTGGACGTCGTCGCGGTGATGGGCAACAACGGGATCTGGGGTCTCGAGAAGCACCCGATGGAGTTCCTCTACGGGTATTCGGTCGCCGCCGACCTGCGCCCCGAAACGCGCTACGACGCGGTCGTCGAGGCGCTCGGCGGCGCGGGGGAGCTCGTGGAGCGCCCGCAGCAGCTGCGCGGCGCGCTGGAGCGCGCGTTCAGCGCGGGCGGCCCGGCATTGGTCAACGTGCTCACCGACCCCGCCGTCGCGTATCCGCGGCGCTCGAACCTCGCCTGAGTCCCGCCGCGCGGGGCAAAAAAGAGGAGGCCGCCCGGCAGGGGACGGCCTCCTCAGGTCGGCCTCGAGGGACAGGCAGGGGTACGTACCTCAAAGGCCTTGGGGGTAGGGTGATCTGGGCGGCGGGAGTGCCGATCACTCGGCAATATCGCCCAGATCTATGGACCGGCTGAGGAATGTAGGACACGAGGTCTTACACTGCCTCGCGCGCAGTGTATCGCATATCGGAATAGGGCGCAACCCCAACGAGCAGAAAAATTTTAGGGACGCACCGGCGTCGATTTTGGGCGCGGGGGTCGCGGAGCCGCCGCTGCGGGGCGCAGTCGTCGGCGCCAAACCAGTAGCGGATTAACCGAGGCCGGCGAGTCGCAGGACGCCGCCGCGCAGGATGTCGTGCTCGGAGACCTCGACTGCGTCGAGCTCGAACGCGCGCATCGCCTCCGATAGCAGGATCATGCCCGCCACGATCGTCGGCGCGCGGTCCGGATGCAGGCCCACGACCTCGCGCCGCTGCGCTTCGCTCATGTCCGCGAGTCGCGCCAGCAGCAGTTCGACCGTCGCGAGCGGCAGCGCGTAGCCGTGCACGCGCACCGAATCGTAGGGATCGAGCTCCTGGTCGATCGCCGCCGCCGACGTCGCCGTGCCGGCGACCGCGATCGCGCTCGTCACCGGCGCGCGCTCCTGCGGGGGGAGCCCCTCGAGGTAGATCGCGCGCGTGTCGCGCGCGAGGCTCTGCAGCTCCGCCGGCGCCGGCGGGTCGCTGTGGATGTGGCGTTCGCTCATCCGCACCACGCCGGCCTGCAGCGAGACGTGGAAACCGGCGGTGCGGTCGTGGCCGACGACGAACTCCGTCGAGCCCCCGCCGATGTCGATCACGACCGTCGGCTCCGGGTCCGGCTCGCGGTCGCTCATCGCGCCGAGGAACGTCAGCTGTGCCTCTTCGTCGCCCGAGAGCACGCGCGCGTCGAGGTCGTACTCGCCGCGCACCCGCGCCGTGAAGTCCGCGCCGTTGGAGGCGTCGCGGACCGCCGAGGTGAGCACCGCGAGGTTCGCCTCGCAGCGGTGCTCGTCGATCAGCTCGCGGTAGTCCGCGAGCACCGCGCACGTCCGCTCGATCGCCTCCGCCGAGAGCGCGCCGCCCGAGTCCACGCCCGCCCCCAGGCGCGTCACGCGCGATTTTCGCAGCACGTCGCGCACCGCCGGTTTGGGCTCGTCCTGCGCGGAGGTCGATTCGCGCTCGACGTCCGCGATCAGCAGTCGCGTGGAGTTCGTGCCGATGTCCACCACCGCGACGCGCATCGGCGGGATGGTAGAGGGGTCGCGCGCGCAGCGGCGCCTCGCGGCGCGCGCGAGTGCGGTACGGCGACCTCCCCGCGCAGTTCTACCGGCCGCTGCCGAGCTCCGACTCCGCATTCGCGCCGCCCTCGCTTTGCTAGACTAAGCAGTCCGCCGCGGGGTGGAGCAGTCTGGTAGCTCGTCGGGCTCATAACCCGAAGGTCGCGGGTTCGAATCCCGCCCCCGCTACTCAAGAAAAGGCCCGGTTTACCGGGCCTTTTCGCTGTCCGGGGCGAAGGTGTCAGACGCCGAGGAGACAACGGTGTGAACGCAAGTGTGAACACGAAGATGCATGAGGACTCGCAGGAGCGCGCCGCCGACGACTCCGCCGCGAGCCTGCACGTACCCGATGAGCTCGCGCCGGCCGCGGGTGAGGCGGCGGTGCTGTCGATGGTCACGGTGCGCGACGGCGCGTCGTGGGCGCTCGCCTCGGGATCGCTTCTCACGGTTCCAGTCGATATCGCCGGAATGAGCTGGCAGCGGTGGCGGGAACGACAGCCTCATGCCCGCGCTCGGATGGAACATGAGGGTCGACTGGATCTCGGCCCAATCTTCTGCGCTGAACTGTTCGCTGGCGTGCGCGCGGTGCGAGCGATCATCGATCGTAAGGGCTGGCATCCGCTCATCGAGAGCATCGGTGAGGGGCGCATCGACGTGTCGAGTTGCCCATGCTCGTTGGCGATCACCGAGTCGACATCGACAGTGCTCCTTGGCCAGGGCGGCAAAGGCGACGAATACGATGTCGTGGCCGGCGTGCGGCGGCCGGTGCTGGGCGTCGTGGCGACTCTCAAAGCGCGCGAGATGCCCGAGACCAGCGACACCTGGCAGCTGGCTATGCCTCCCAACCTGGAGCGGGGACCCGATCTCGCGCGCATGTCCTCGGAGCGGTCTCTCCTGTTTTGGCCGAAAGGGCTCCTCGGCATCAACTGGCTCGGTGGCAGCGACTTCGCCCCGCCCGCGCGCTTTGTGATCGGCAGGGCGCAGTCGACAGCGTGGATCTCCCGCGTCAAGGCGGATTTCGAGAACGAGGCGCTCAGCATCTTGATCGCGTGGGACGAGCGCGCGATCGACCCGCTCGGCTGCTCGCTCGTGCTGCGGGTCGAGAGCGGCGGGCTCCCGCTGCTCGTGCGGGCTCAGCGGATCTCGGACCTGCCTGAGTTGTCCGAGGTCGTCGCCGACCCTGAGCCTCGCCAGTTGTCGTGGCGCGAGCGCACGCTCGACGTTCGCCTGCCACGGGGCGCGCGCCGAACCGACTGGGGACTCGCACTGCTCACGAGCGACGGTAAGTTGCTCGATGAGCGGCCGGTGGCGAAACGGGTCGAGCAGGTAAAGATGGCGATGCACGTCAACGGCGCGTCCGAGCCGTCCTCGGTGGTCGACATCGGTGACAGAAAGCCACAGCCGTCTGACGCCGAGCGCGATGCGGCCATACGCGCGACGATCGCGATTGAAGCCGAAGCTCGGGAAGCTGCCGCTCGCCGGCGTATCTCGACCGCGGGCGAGCTTGAGCGCTATCTGCGCTGGCGATTCTCGTGCCGCGCCGGCGAGCTGCTCGTGCTCGACCCCCATCTGCTCGACCACAAGCCGGAAGACGTTGTGAGCTTCCTGGCCGGCCTCAGCCGACCCGTTCGCGTGCTCGCCCGATCCGTCCCACCGGCTGCTCAAGCCCCACTCAGCTCAGCACCGCAGCTCGACGCGCGCCCGTTGCCGAACGGGATCAGCACTTTGCACGATCGGATCTGGATCGTCGGCGAGACGGGGATTCTCGTGGGCACGTCGGTGGGGAGCTTCCTGGCCGACCCCGCGGGTGCGCCGCGCCGCGCCACCACGGCTACCGATCTTCCGTTCGCTGATGCGGTTCTCTGGCGAGAGCGCTTCGAGGAATGGTGGGCCGCAGGGTCCTGATCCTTCGGCTCTTGCCAAGATGAGGACTCATGGGAGGCGCAGATTGAAAGCCCTTGGCGTCGATCTTGCTTGGTCAGACGCGACGACCGCAAACGAGACAGGCGTCGTTGCTGCCGAGCCGGACGGCACGATCGTCGCGCCGGCTGGACTACCGGCGTCGAGGAGGCTGTCACGTGGGCAAACACGCACGCGACCGACGCCGCGATGCTGTTCGTCGACGCGCCGCTTGTGGTCCTCAATGCGGATAAGCAGCGCTTGTGCGAGAAGCAGGTCGGACAGCGCTATGGTCGCTGGAAGGTTTCGGCAAACTCGACGAACCTCGCCAGCCCGCGTCTTGCCGGGGTGCGCTTCAAGCGCGAACTCGAAGCCTGTGGTTGGATCTATGCGGGCGGCATCGCCGGCCCTCCGCGGAGTGGCCGGGTTGTCAGCGAGTGCTATCCGTACACGACGATCGTCGGCACCGACGAGCTCGGCTACGAGCGCGAACGACCGCTTTACAAGCGCAAGCCGAAGGGTCTCTCGGCGGCAGCGTGGCGGCCCGTGCGTGCCGGGGCCTGCGATGTACTTATTCAGCGGATCGCTGATCTGCGGAACGCCTCACCGCCGCTCGATCTCCGGTCTCATTCTGTGACCGCACAACTCCTCGATGAGCAATCACCGCTCGACGACCGCGCCTACAAGCATCGCGAGGATCTAATCGACGCTTGCCTGGCGGCGTGGACTGCTGCGCTGTGGATGCAGTGCGGCACGGACAGATGCCAGGTACTCGGTGAGTACGACGTCGACGACCGGGGTCAGCGCGCAACCATCATCGCACCGGCACGACGCACGCAGCGCTCAAACGCGTAGCCGGCAACCAGCTCAGGATCGAGCGACTCGCGCCGCAGGTGCGGTGACCCATTTGGCCGTGCCCTGCGTGCCCGGACCGACAGTCTGCCAGTCACGCTTGCGGGCTGGCTGGAGTGATCTGGAGTGTGGCCAGTCGGTACATGTCGGGGATCGTGTGCGCCTTGGGTACACCGAGCCGGCAGGCCGCATGCGTGGTTGACTCGTCGCCCAGGAGGGCGAGGTTGCGCGCGGCGAAGAACGCCGGTGCCTGGCCGGGATCGAGGCCGGTTTGGAACGGCTCGCCGGCGTCGTGTACGGCTGTGAACCAGGCCCCAGCTTGTGGGTTTGTCGTGTCGAGGAATCGCTGGTCGACGTAGGTGAGCAGGATTTGACTGCCGGGCGCGCACACTTCGACGAGCGTGGCGAGGGTCGCGTCGATCGCTTCGGGCGTGAGGTAGCTGAACACGCCCTCCCATAGAACACACGTCCGCTGGCTCTGGTCCAACCCCGCGTCGATCAGCGCGGGTTGCAGGGCGTCGCTCTCGAAGTCGAGTGGGACGTAGCATACGCGCTCGGATACGTCACCGAGGGCGGCACGCTTGCGAGCCTGTGTTATGGGATGGTCGATCTCAAAGACGATGCTCGCCGCGGCCGCGGGTAGCCTGGTCGCGCGCGTGTCATAGCCGGCGCCCAGCAGCACGAGCTGGGTTGCGCCAGCCTGCATAGCCGCCGTCACGAAGTCGTCGATCACGCGCGTTCTCACTACTCCCGACAGGCGCGGACCGGGCCAGCGACGATCAATGAGCGCGAAGATAAGCGAGCGCGTCGGTCCGAACCTCGCGGCGAGCGCGACAGCGCGCAGACTCGGGCGCAGAAAAGATGCGGCGGTGCGATCCTCAAACAGGCGCTTGCCCTCGGGTCGTGCGGACTCGAGCGCGCGGAACAGGGCCATGTATTCCGCTGTGCGTGAGGGTGTCCCCGTCTTCATCGCGCGGCCACCACACGCGCGAGCAATTCCAGGGCACTGTCGAACTCTGCGTCCACGTCGATGCCCTCAAAACGCCCTGTGGCCTCCGACAGTGCAAAGCCCATGACCACAGTGCTGAGCAATCGCTCCATTCTTCCCGCCGCTTCGCTGTCGAGCCCGCCATCGCGCAGCGCGCGCAGCGCCACCTCCCTGGCGCGCGTCGCGTCCTCACCCACGGCGCGCCGCTGGAGCAGCAGACCGAACAGCGCGGGTCGCCTGTGCGCCAGGGCACGAAGCTCGCTGGCCAGCCCGCGCAGGCGCTCATCCCACGGCAGCGATGCCTCGGGCAGCTCCAGCTCTGCGAGCAGGCGCTCGACGAGCCCATCGAGCAGATCGTCCTTGTTCGTGACGTGCCGGTAGAGAGCCATCGGGGAGACACCCAGCTCTGACGCCACCAGTCGCATCGAAAACCGCTGCAGACCCTCGCGCTCAGCCACGGCCAGTGCCGCATCGAGCACGCGCTCGCGCTTCAACGGCAACGATGTGTACAGTGTACGCACAATGAGGAAAGAGTACCAGATCGTCGTCCGAGCAGTGAGAGCGAGCTGATCCGCTCCGTGGGCTCCTGGCCGGCACCAGCCACGCTTGACGAGCCCGTCCTGGAGTCGATTTCGATCGGAGCAGTCATTCGCCGCGCGGGTCCGCGGATGGTGCGCGACGCCTTTGGGCCGCTCGCCGTCTTCTTTGCCGGCTGGAAGCTGATCGGTCTGACCGCCGGGATCGGGATGGCCGTGCTGTTCGGCGTGTCGGTGTTCGTTCACGAGCGGCGGCAAGGCAGGCCGGCGATGGTCGTGCGCCTTGCGCTCATCCTGGTCGCGATCCGCGCGAGCGTCGGCCTGAGCTCTGGCAGCGCCACCGTTTACCTGGCTCAAGAGGTCGCGATCGACATGCTGCTGGGCGCCACGGTGCTTGCGTCCCTCGCACGAGGACGCCCATTCGCTTCCTGGTTTGCCAGCGAGATCGTTCCGCTACCGCGGGAGATGCGCGAATCGGACACGTTCCGACACGCGATGCGCACCATCACCGTGGTATGGGGGGTTTATTTCCTGGCACGAGCTCTGGCCCGCCTGATGGCGCTGTTTACGCTGAGCACCGACCTATATGCCCTCGTCATCGCGCTCAGCGACGCACCTTTCTTGATTGCGATCCTGGCATGGTCTGTCTACCACACGGTAAGCGCCTTCAGAAACAGCGCTCGCTGAGCCGTGGCGTGCTCTGAATGCGGTCAGCGCCCGCGTTCGGCGGCGCGATTGGGTGCGTCGCGCCTTGGGACGCTTACCAGCCAGCTCTGATGCGGAAACAGATGCCGCAGGCGCAGCGGGTCGCGTGTGGGGTTCCAGGCGGCGTCAGACTCATGGTAGGCAATAGATGGCGTACGGGTTTGGCTGTGGCTCATGCGTTGGGCGAGTCGTGTGATCCGGTCGGGGTCTTGGCCTTCCTCGCCGAGCTGGTCGCGGGCGAGATACCAGTCGGTGCCGTGTCGGGCGCGAGTGGCTTGGACGTAGGCGGTCTCCCTGCTGGTCTGCCAGCCGCCGGTGAGCACGACGGCGCGATCGACTGTCGCGCCCTGCTGTCGGTAGACGTGTTGGGCGTAGGCGAGCCGTAGGGACTCGACGTCCTCGCCGGCGAGCCGGACCGTGCGGTGCGAGCCGTCCAGTGCGAGCGTGACGGTTTGATCGCGGCTGATGTCCGTGATCTCGCCGCGGGTGCCGTTCTCTACGCGCGCCTGTCCGGGCGGCCGATGCTGAGCGATGAATGCGACGTGATCGCCTTGGCGTAGTCCATAGTGCACGCTCGACAGCGGGAGCTCGTCGGGGCCGAGTTCGCCGCGTTGGGCGCGGAGGTGTTGCGCGCGGGCGTTGAGCTTGTCGATCTCCTTGTTGGAGGCGTCCGCGATCAGGGCGACCTGGCGGATGTCGTGGTGTTCGGTGAGCTGCGCCCAGGTTTGGACTGCGCTCTCGGCCGCCTCGTCGCGCGTATCTGCCAGGTGGAGTCGTCCGCGGGCCTGGTAGTGGGCCATCGCACGCTCGGGTTCGCCGGCCCGAAGAGCTTGCCATGCTTTCTGCTCGTCGGGGTCCTTGGTGCGGTGGATGGTCTCCAGCTCGACCGCGGGCACGTGCTGGGTGAGCCGGTCGAACATGCCTCCGGGTCCGATCGAGGGGAGCTGCTTGCCGTCGCCGACGGCGATCAGCTTCGCGCCTGTGCGCTCCACCAGCTCTGTGAGCGCGTCGAGGCGTTTGTGGTCGGCCATGCCGGCCTCGTCGAGGATCACGGTCGTGTCGGGGCCGACGTGGATGCTGCCCGTGTTCGCTCGCGCGATGAGCGCGTCGAGCGTGAGGGCCTGCCCTTGGAGTGCCGGGCTGTCGGCGCTCAATCGCTCGGCGGTGGACCCGGAGACGGCGATCCCGAGCGTTTCCTGTCCGGCCAGCTGCTCGGCCCGGGCGGTCGCGTCGATCACGACGCCCTTGCCGGTGCCGGCGGGGCCGACGAGCGCTGTGGCGCGCTCGGGTCCTGTCAGGACGAGCAGCGCTCTCGCCTGCTCGGCGGTGAGCGGGCTGCCGATGCGCTCTGCGACCTCGCGCGCGGCGCTTGATCTTGCCCGGTGCCCGACATCCCTTCCGGCAGGTCGGGCGAGGCTGGTTGTGCGTCGTTCGATCGCCTGCTCTTGGGCGCGGATCGCGAGCGTCGTCATCCGGCCGCCTTCGAAGGTGAGGATTCGCCGGTCGCGGATCATGCCGTCCGCGATCTGGAGCGCGTTGTGGGGTGTCAGCTCCCCGGCGGTCTGCTCCAGCGCGACTGTGCGCAGATCCCGTGCCTCGAAGACGGCATGGCGTTCGGTCAGCCGCTCCTCGATCCGGTCCTCCACTGGTCGGAGAGTGCGGGGTGGACGATCGCCAGCGAGGAGCCGCAGCGCCTCGTCGGGACCGAAGTCGTATCGCCTGGCGGTCTCTCGCCAGGCGTTCTCGAGGTCCGAGCGCGTGGCGAGCTGCTTGGCGCGGCGGTTCTCGAGCGCGAGGTTGCGCAGCTCGCCGCGTTCGGGTGCTCTGCCGTAGCGGGCGCGGAACCTGTCGGCGGCCCGCGCGACCTCCCGCGAGCGGCCCGAGAACGCCTCCCGCAGCTCCTCGGGTACGCCCGCGATCTCGAAGTATTTGCCGTCCCGGCCGGTGCCCCGATCGATGCGGTAGCCCTCTCGGGCGAGTTCTTCTGCGAGCACGGAGCGGTAGAACGCGCCAAGCTCCCCCGCGGCGCGGAACACGGGGCGGGATGCGACGGCCACGATCCGGTCGTCCTCGCGGATCGCGCTCGTGATGACGACGTGGCTGTGCAGTTGCGGGTCGGGCGCGCTCGCGCCCGAGACGCCGCGGGCGGTCGTGTGGCGATACTCCACCGCGATCAGATCCTTGGCGGGCTCCTCGACCACCTCGCCGCCGTAGCGGCGACGGACGACCGGGACGCGCTCGCGCATGTACTCGACGGTCTGCTCGACGGCATTGGCGTGTGCGTTCTCGATCTGCTCGCGTTGCCACGGATCGGCCAGCGCCCACGCGACCGACACGGACTTCGGAGCGCTGAACACGTTGTCGATCCCGCCGCCGCGACCGCCGTCCGCGCCAGCGCGCCGCAACCACCTGCCGGTCTGCGGATGGCGGCCTTCCATGAGCGAGACGAAATCCTCACCGTCCGCCGAACCACCCGGTCGGACACCGAGCCGTTCGAGCGTCGCAGGGTCAGCCAGCCATCGCCTGGCGGCCTGCGTCATCTCCCCATCGGGGGTGAGGTAGTAGTCCCCGCGCTCCGGCGCGATGGTCTTGCCCTCCAGGTAGCGGGCGTAGGCGCCACCACGGGTCGCGGGGATGCTCGCTGCGGTCATCACATGGAGTGATGACCGTGAGAAGGCCGAAACGGCCACCGACTGCGTCACACAGCGATCACACAGCCCTCGCACGCTTGTGCATCTGGTCTGCATCGGTGGCTGTTGAGCGGCGCGGCGCTGCGAAGGCGAGGCGATTGCGAGCGCGCGAACGTGCGTTCTTCTTGCGGGATGCGAGGTCTGCTGAGTCGTCGCGAGACGCCCGGCGGGTCTAAGGCGTCCGCCGCTGGACGGCGTTCTGAAAAATTCGTTGGCCGTTTCGCCGCGCTCGCGGTCATAGACACAGAGGGGTCAATCCGATCCCGCAAACGCGAGTCATGGAAGGAGGTCCCAGCGATGATCGAGCTGACCGTCAGGCTCACCGACGAGCAGCTCGCCGAGATAGCCGAGCGTGCCGCAGCTCTCATCCCGACGGGCGCTCCGGCCGTCTCGCCGTGGCTCAACGTTGCGGAGGCCGCCGAGCGGTTGCGCTGCCGCAAGGACCGGATCTACGACCTGATCGCGCTCGGCAAGCTCCATCCTCGCCGCGACGGCCGCCGTGTCCTGCTCCACCGCGACGACCTCGATGCCTACGTTGAAGGACGCGCAGGATGACCTTCCCGCGCGAGCGCTTTGCGTTATTCTTGCGACTCATAGTGTATAGACTCATAGTAGCCAAGCGGCGACACTTGCTGTCTTGCCCGCGATCTCTCCTCTCCACGCCGCGTTCGGCGATGCGCTCCGCGAGCTGCGCAGCGAGCGCGCCTTGTCACAGGAAGCGGTGGCGCTTGAGGCCGGTCTCAATCGCGGCTACTACAGCGGCATCGAGCGTGGTGTCCGCAACGTTGCTCTCGCCAACATCGTCAAGATCGCAGGTGCGCTTGACGTGCCCGCGTCGGAGATCCTTGTGCGAGCCGAGGCGATTCTCGCCGCCGCTCGGCGACCTGGGCGTAGGTCCGGCGGTGCCCGAGGGCGAGGGGCGTGATCGCCTTGATGCGATCGACCTTGTAGGGCTGCGAGGAGGCGGGTGATGGCGGCGAAGATGGAGAAGACTCGCACGCCGGGGATCTACAAGCGTGGGAGTCGGTACGTGTTCGCCTATCGCGTGGACGGCAAGCAGCGCTGGGAGTCATGCCGCACCCTCGACGAGGCACGCCGGTCCAAGGCGGCCCGGGCGACCGACATCGAGCGCGGTGAGTTCGAGGAGCGCTCCCGGATCACGCTGCATGAGTACGCCCGCGAATGGGTCGAGCGCTACCAGGGCACGGGTCGCAGGGGCTTTCGCGAGGAGACACGCTCCGAGTATCGGGGTCTGCTCGACAAGTACGCGCTGAGCCACTTCTCGTCGCAAACCAAGCTGACCGAGATCACGCCCAGGCACATCGCGTCCTTCGTGGGCTGGCTGTGCGATCAGACCAAGCCGGCGGCGACGAAGGAGGAGCCGGAGAAGCGGATGCCGTTGTCGGACAAGACGGTGCGCAACGCGCTCGGGCCGCTCAAGGCGTGCCTGGCGACCGCTCGTCGTGAGGGCCTGATACGCCATAACCCGGCGACCGATGTGGCGCTTCCTCATAGGGCGCGAATGGACGACGACGAGGACCAGCCGCGGCCCTTTCCTCGCGTCGAGGGCGATGACGGCGAGGCGGTCGAGACGATGGAGCTGGTTGTCGAGCGTATCCACGAGTCACACCGGCTTATGTTCGAGCTGCTCGCCGCGACCGGGCTGCGGCGCTCGGAGCTGCTCGTACTCGAAGGCCGCCACCTCGCGCTCGGCGGTGAGCAACCACACGTGAAGGTCCGCCAGCGCGTGCGCCGCCGTCGTGGCGAGGGTCTTGTGATCGGCCCGCTCAAGTCTCGCTACTCCAAGCGCGACGTGCCGATACCGCGCCCGCTGGCCGATCGCCTGTCGGCCTACGGTGGCGCGCAGGGTGAGCTCGTGTTCCGCTCGGCCACCGGCTCCGTGCTCGACCCCGACAACCTCGCCACTCGCGTGCTCGCGCCCGCGTGTAAAGCGGCGGGTGTCGAGTGGGCGGGCTTCCACACGTTCCGCCATACCGTCGCGTCGCGGCTGTTCGCGGAGGGGCGCAACGTCGTGCAGGTGCAGCGCTGGCTCGGCCACCACTCGGCCAGCTTCACGCTCGACACCTACGTCCACCTGCTCGACAACGATCTCGGCGAGCCGCTTTGAGGGCGGTGCATACTTGAGAAGTGCCTGCTACACGCCAATGTCTTCAGTCGCCACCTGCCGTGAGCACCGGCGTCTTGCCTGTGCCCAACGCTCCCGCCGGCACCGAAACCTGCCGTTGAAGCGCGCGGCCAGCGGCCTTGCCACGGAATCCATTGGAAGTGATCTGGACAACCGTCATTCCCGCTGTGCCCGAGTCGATGGTGAGCACTAGCGACTCACGTTTGCCGGCGATCAGCACGTAGACGATGCCGGGGATTAGGAAGCACAGCAGGAGAATGATGGCCACCAGCACATTGGGTCCCTTGTGGTACTGAAAGTTCGCCCCGTGGTCGCTCTGCGTCATGGTCTGCCAGCGCCGCTTGGCGCCGACGATGCCAACGGCGGCCATGATGACACGGTGTGGGTCGGAGGATGTCTCGAACCGCAGGTTCTCGCCGGATCGCATGACGAAGAACGCGACGACGGCTGCAATGAGGATAAGGACGATCAGCACAGACATGGACTCTCCTTCCGTGACTTGTCTCTTGATGATCCGACAGCCGGGATGATACGGGACGCCCGCGATGGGGGACCATCCCAGGACGCTCAGCGTTGGGGCATATCGATGATCTGCTCAAGCAGCGAGCGGAGTTGCTCGTTCTGGCCGTTGAGGCTACGTACGTTGGCGGCGAAGCTCCGCTCGTGATCGAGATGCTCCCAGGCGATGTGATGCCCCGCCTCTCCGGCGAGCTGGCCCAGGAACGCGCGCAGACTGCGTGTGTTGCCCTCGCGGAATGGATGAACCGCATACATCTCGGCGTGGTAGTGCGTCAGCCGCTCCAGGAAGGTGGTGCGATCGAGACCCTTCAGGCGGTCCTCCCGAGCAAGCTCGGCGAAGATGCCCTGGGCATAGCCCGCGATGTGCTCCGGGCGGGCGTAGAACGCGTTGGGCTTCGCGATCTGGACGGTCCGTAGCTCCCCGGCCCACGGATAGAGACCACCGAAGATGCGGCGATGGAACGCTTGCCAGTGCGGCAGGTCGTAGCCGCCTGGGAGTGGCTCTGCGGTCAGCGCGCGGAGAGCTAGACCAACAATGTCCGCCTCGGCCTGCGATAGCTCCTGGGGGTCGCGAATCTCCAGGTTGTTGCGCAGTGCAGCGGTGCCTGGATAGACATACGGATCCTCCGCCATCAGAGCCGACGAACTATCGGACGGTGGTATCAGCCAGACGTTTGCGTACGAACTCCAAGCCGAGGCGCTCCAGCTCCTCGCTGTCGATCTCGCCAGCCACCCAGCGGGCCGAGAGCGCCTGATGCTCGGGGCTCATCTCGAGGCCCTCGGCGCGCAGCAAGCCATCCGCGTCCGCCGCTGCCTGCGCGCGGCCCACATGAGGGATGCTTGGTGCGGCGCCGTTTCGTGCGACAGCGGTACGTTGCATACCTCCATTGTAGGGCAGCAAGCCATCGATACGGCGGACATGGCCTACTGGCGGATGACCGCTCGAAAGTGCAAACAAAGTGCAAACATGCTCCACGCCAGTCCACGACATGGGCAAGTCGCGCGAAAGTCAAATCCCCAGCAATAGAGCCAAACAGACGGACCCGGCGACACCCCACGACACCCCCAAAATGGGCTCATAACCCGAAGGTCGCGGGTTCGAATCCCGCCCCCGCTATGTCATCTATCCGCGACGCCTACGAGCCCGGCGGATGGCGGCCGCATCAAAGAACGCTGGTATTTAGGCCGATGAGCGGTACCTTTCCCAGCGAGGTGGCTGGCACGGCCACTCGCGCATGGTGCGCGCGGCCAAGGCGACCTTCGGGTTCTCGCCCGGGGGTCGGCGCTCACTCTCCGAGCAGCAACGCCCAGCCAGCGGCGCTCCCAGCCACGCCAGCGCAGCCGCACGGATCGGGCGGTGTCGACTCGCCGCGGTGGGGAGGCGCCGCGTTCGCTGAGCGCGCTTTGGACGGTCGCCTCCGACAGATATCTCTGGTCAGCCGCTACTCGGCAAGCAGTCCTCTCTCTCGGCAGCGCTGCAGTAGATCGTCGATGAACCCGTGGGCATCGGCCCGTGCGGCATCGAGGTCGGTGATCGTTTCTCCCTCGAAGGAGACCGCGCGAGAGGGCCCGAGGCTGGCGGGCTCGGCGAAGTTGTCGGCGAGGGCGTGCAGCGCGCGGTCGATCACTTCGCGATGGTCGGTCGCGTGGCGCGCGAGACGGTCGGCGATGTCGGCGATGCCGGCGGGCCAGCGGCGCACCACGTACACGAGGTCGTAGGCGTCCTTCGGCTCGCCACGGTCGGCGAACGCTAGGGCCTTAAGTACGACGAAGGTGGCTGGGCCGCAGACCGGGATCATGCGGCTCGCCGTCTCGCCTTGCAGAGTGAGGCCTTCGATCCGGACTTCCTGGCGCTCGGTGAAGGCGAGCTCGAGGCCGGGGGCGACGAGGGCGGCGAAGTCGCCCTCAAGCGGTTGTATCCGCCCGCCTGTTTCGGCTCCAGGGATGGGCGGGATCAGGAAGTCGACCGTGACTCTGAGGTTGCGCAGTTTCCAGCGCTGCGGGGTGGGGTTCCCGCGGTCGTTGACGTCGGGCTCAAAGCCCTCCTGACGCAGTCGTCGGCTGATCTCGCTGTACTGCTGGTCGTCGAGCAACGCGACGGCGAGCCCGACGTCGAGATCGTTAGTGCCGCAATGACCCTCTTCGCTCTCGGGATCCCCTCCGATTTGCTGGTCGATGAGCAGGCTCGGGACCAGTCCGCCGACGATGCATAGTTGCCCGAGAAGTGCGCCTAGAGTCACGGCGAGGGTGAGGCAGGCCTGTTCGACCTGTTCAGTCTCCTCGCGTCGGTAGCCGCCGATCTGGCGGGGCTTATCCGGAGTCGGCATGCTGGCGTAGGTGATGGGTGCGCAGATGGCGGGCGGCCTCGTCGGCGCGCTCGGGTAGATGGAGCAGATCGAGATAGACCTGCACGGGCGCGACGCACTCGAGGCCGTCCTGTCGTTGCTCTCCGGTAAAGACCCCGACGTCGTCTGGTGCAACGAGCTGAATGTTGGCTCCCTTCTGCCCGGTCCGCATGCCGATGCGTTCAGCGACGTCGTGCGGGTCACCCTCGATGTAGACGGTGTTGAGCCGAAAGCTCGCGAACTGGTCGAGGACCCATGCCGCTGGGAGGCCGGTGAAAGCGTGGCGGACATCCAGCGAACCAAGTTGCTCGTCCACGCTGCGGGCAAGCTCGATTCCGCTGCCGCTGAGATGACCAGGGACTATTTCGTGGCGGTCGAAGCGGTAGTCCTGTGCCCAGGCGTCGAGAAGCAAATCGGGATCGCGCGGGCGGAACTCGCGATCACGATGCTCAAGAAGCAACTCGTCATCGAGTCGGCGCACGGTGCGCGAGACGCTGCCGTCGTCAAGGCCGGTGGCCTCGACAAGGTCCCTCTGTCGCCACCAGCGGCTGGGGTCAATCAACAGCGTGCGGGCAACACGAGCGCTCTTGGGAGCAAAAGGCGAGGACGGGCGCCCGGGCGAGCGGTACCGGTTGGGCCGCCCCTGTACGTGAACGTAGAGGTCGCTGTCGCGTATGTGGGCGTTGCCTGACAGATCGATCCAGTTGAGCTCTGCTTCGTCTGCAGCTCGTGCGCCGGAGGAGGACATGTAGGGGACGACCAGTAGCGCCACGGCGTCGTCGCGGGAATACTCACGCAGCTGCCGGGCCGCGTCCGCGATCCGTCCGGGCCCGCTCGAGGACTTGACCTCCACCGCCCATCGCCGCCCACGTGCATCGGAGACGAGTAGATCTGGGCCGCGAGAGTGCGAGCTAGCTGGCTCTTCGACGTCAAAGCGGGTGTCCGTTTCGCCGAGCAGCTCGGCGAGCAGCTCGGGAAGCCGGCGATACGCTTCGCGCTCGGTTGCGAGGGGCGTTGCCTGCATCAATACCGCGTCCTGTAAACCATTGCAGGTCACCTATTATACGCAGGACGGCTAATCCTGCAAGAAGAGCGCTTCCTGCAACATTTCGCAGGAGCAACCATTCTCACAGGCGGTGGTCGGGACCCCTTAGGCAAGTGTCCATCCACCGAACTAGTGTTCGATCCATGGCTGTCGCGCACGAAGCATCTAGGCTGGATTGCTTGCTCGGGTCACTCGACCGCGACGGCCGTGCGTTTGAGCTGCTGTGCCGCTGGTTCTTGCAGAACGACCCCGAGTTCAGAGCCGAATACGAGCAGGTATGGCTATGGGCGGAATGGCCGGGCCGCTGGGGTCCCGACCGGGGCATCGATCTTGTTGCGCGGACGTTCGGCGGCCGTACCGACGCCGTGCAGCGGAGTCTGTCAAGTCGATTGAGATGCTTTGTCCTTGAATTTGGTGAGTAGCGTCCTCTGGTTTGTTGATCCAGGCGGCGCGCGGGGGGCTGGTGGGCGTGGCGGGCGACGGACGAATCGTTCGGG
>Ga0210396_10000302_pt1 | contig 71965 bp, 64 predicted proteins | sample IncBWH17OmetaG_FD_155466 | JGI IMG/M metagenome (GOLD analysis project Ga0210396, IMG submission 155466) | Forest soil microbial communities from Barre Woods Harvard Forest LTER site, Petersham, Massachusetts, United States - Inc-BW-H-17-O ... | reverse complement strand
GTGTCGGGTGCCGGGTTTGCGGCGATGGAAGCCATTTCACTGAATCTGCGCGCGCTCGGTAAGCGGCTGCGTCACCACGCTGATATTTTGTATGCCGGCCTGCCGCAGCGAATCCACCACGGTCGCCCAACTGCCGAAGGGAACTGTCTCGTCGCAGCGCACATACACCGCTTGATGCAGCGGGTCCTTCATCTGCGAAGTCAGTTGGCCGCCCAGGTCGTGAATGTTCACCGGCTTATCGTTCAGATACACGCGCTGCGCCCGGTCAATCGTGATCACCATGCGCTGCTCGGTCAGCTCCTTTACCGTCTTCGTCTTCGGAACGTCCACCTCGATCCCGGACTGCAAGATCGGCGCCGTAATCATGAAAATAATCAAGAGCACCAGCACAACGTCGATAAACGGAACCATGTTGATTTCCGAAAGCGACGTCCCGGTCTCACGCTGTAGCTGCGGCATAAATGTTCATCTCGTCTACTTATCGCTCAGGCTGGGTAAGAATCCGAAATAACGCCGAGCGCCGTAGGTGCGACACTCTCACCACAATAATTCCGCTCTCTGCGCCTACGCGCTATAAATCGTCTCAATCTTGGCCACAAACTCCGCCGCAAAACTATCCATCCGCGCGGCCACCGCCCGAATCTTGCCCAAATAGTGGTTATAAGCAACCACCGCCGGAATCGCCGCAAAGAGTCCGGCCGCCGTTGTGATCAAAGCCTCCGCAATTCCCGGTGCCACCGCCCGCAAACTCGCCGTGCCCGCGTCGCCCAATCCCGCGAACGCGTCCATCACGCCCCACACCGTTCCAAACAATCCAATAAACGGCGAAACCGATCCGGTCGTCGCCAGCCACGACATCCATTTTTCCAGCCTGCGTACTTCTTCACCCGCGGCAACTTGCATCTGGACTCCCACGGCATTCGAGCTCTTCACTCGTGGAGCCATGGCCACTGCAGTCGCGCCGCCCCCCATTCCCGGCGCGCTGGGACGCCTCTCCGGCATCCCCAACTGCGCTTCCAGTTCGCGATATCCCGCCTGGTACACATGCACCATCGGAGTCGCGCCTGCGCCCATGCGCAAAGTCGCTGGGTCAGGCAGTCCGCGCCCCGCGCGAAACATTTCCAGGAATTTTCTTGTTTGTCTGTCGATGGACCCAAGCCTCTGGGACTTTTGCAAAATGATAGCCCACGAAAAAACAGAGAGGACCAGCAGGATGCACAGTACTACGCGCGCCACCCAACCCGTTTGCGTGATCAGTGTCTCGAGCCGGCTGGTGAAAATAAGAAGCGCCAGGACGGAAATTGTTTTCCCCCCCAAGAAAAAATTTTGAAAACAACCCACAAACACCGTAGCACACGCAATCAACAAGGGTCAAACGAATCAATCACCTACATCATTCCCCTGATGCCCATAACGACACAGCAAAGTGGCCCCTTGCGCTCAGAAATTGCAGACCTAGCTACGTACTGGCGCGTTTAAGTTATTTGCGTATGGTCAGCGGCGCAGGCAGCCGTCACTTGCAATTCGGATGAAGCATAGTAGACTTCGCCATTCAGTAACTACAGGAGCGCAGCGAATGGCGGGTCTTGGAGAGACACTGCTGCGACACCGGTGCAAGCTAGCTGGCCCAAAGTCAGTCAATGCCCGTGCGTTGAGAGCGATTCTTCTCCTCGTTGCTCTTGTCGCACCGGTACGCACCTATGCACAAGATTCTTTGCGCATAGAAGCGATCGGGCTCAGCGGCTACTACTCCACCACCGTCCCAGTAGCTGTGCAAATCCATTTGCCGGCTTCGCCCCAGCCGCAATCCCTCCGTCTCGATTTTACCGTCCGGTCCAGTTATTTCTATGGCGCACGTGGTGTCGTCCGCACCGATCACTTCTTCAAAACCGTCAGCCTGCCCGCGGGCCGTGTGAGCGATCTAGAAGTCCCCGTACTGATTCCTCAGACCCCAATCGGCGAGGTGGATGTGACCGCAACCACCCCCGACGGCCGCGTTGTCGGCAGCGCTAAGCAGGATTTGAAAACTCTGGCGCAAATCGAACATCTCGTCGCCGTGTACTGCCAGGATGACGCTAAGTGCGCGAGCGCGGGATCTCAAATCCAGTATCATGACAACGGCGTACCGAGCACTGCGCCGCGCGTCACTTGGTTTCGCAGTCTTCGGCAACACTGGTGGTCTTATTCCCTCGCGCGCGCCATCGTTTTGGCCGGACCCCTGGCAGGCGCCACCGAGAACGAACGCGAAGCCCTCGAAGACTATGCTCGTGCCGGCGGCATTCTCGTAATACTCGAAGACGATGTCGCAGACAAAGACTTCCTGGCGCCATACCGAACAGGCGCTGCCACTCCAGCCCCGATCCGCGTCGGCCGCGGCCACCTGTACCGCCTCCGCAGCGTTGCCAGCAAGGACCTCGCGCAACAATCCTTCGATAGCACGTTTTTGAAGTTCGCAAGCTCCGCCGGTTACGCTACAGGGCAGTCTTCGGTCGAACCGTTGCTCAGCCGCGTAGGCGTTTTCTTCACCTTTCCACGTTTGCGCTGGCTGATCATTTGGCTCGCCGCCTATTTGCTCGTTGTCGGCCCGCTAAACTTTTTTCTACTGCGCCGCGCGAAAAAATTGGAATGGGGATGGCTCACCACCTGTCTGCTAGCCCTCGTGTTTGCAGCCAGTCTCTATTTCTCCAGCTCCGCGCGCCGCCCGAAAAATTACACGCTGGATAACGCCACCGTCTATTCGATGGACTCTCGCAGCCCCGTCGCCGTCGAAGACCTCGGCCTCCGCATTTCCTCTCCGCACCGTGGCGACATCGCTGTCTCGGTCAACGACGATCTCGTTGCCGTGAGTCCGGGCAACCTGTCGCCCGGTGGCCCATCCGATGTCGAACTGGGCGCCGATATGACTGACAAACAGCGAATCCAGGAGGGTTGGAATGTGGACATCGGTCCACCCCTCACCGCCACCACGAGGATGCTTCGCTGGTCCACGCAAGATTTCAGTTTCGAGGGCTTTCGCAAATTTGGCGGCACGGTCCACTGGATTTCCGCAAACAAATTGCGGAACGACACCGGGATTTCTTTCCGCGAGGCGATTTACCTGGACTATGCGGGAAATAGACAATATCTGCTTCCGCATCTGAGTCCTGGCGAGGACGTCGACCTCGCCGCGCTGCCCGCCGACCTGATTTGGGCGAGGCACGACGTTGGAAACGGAGTCGTCGTCTCGCCGGGCCCGTCTTTCGATGTGCGCCCCGGAAGGGTGCCTTTTTCAATTGACCGATTCCCCTATTCGGGGTTTCAGACCGAATCGGCGAGCCACGTGTTCGCGGGCCTCTCCGACGAGCCGCTGCCAGGTGCGCAACTCCAAATTCCCGCCATCCCTCGGGCCAAAATAGCCTTGACGATCGTTGACATGGACGCAAAATGATTGAAGTAGACCAAATTCAAAAGCGCTACAACGGCTCTCGCGGCCTGGCTGGCTTTACGATGCGCGTCGAGAAGGGCGAACTCTTCGGTCTCGTCGGCCCCAATGGCGCCGGCAAAACCACTCTGATCAAAATTCTCTCCACCCTCATCCGCCCCGATTCCGGCGCCGCTCGCATCGCCGGGATAGACGTCACGGCCAACCCGCGCGGGGTGAAACGCGTCGTCGGTTACATGCCCGACCAACCCGGTCTTTACCAGGACATGCGCGTTCTCGAGTTTCTGGAATTTTTCGCCGATGCGTTTCGCATACCTTCGCGACAGCGTCGCGCCGCCGTGGATAAAGGGCTGGAGGATTCAGGTCTGGGAGCTCGCCGCGATAGTTTCGTCGAGGAGCTTTCCTTCGGCATGAAACAGAGACTCTTCCTGGCCAAGACGCTCCTTCACTCTCCTCAAGTGCTGCTTCTCGATGAACCAGCCACCGGCCTGGACCCCATGGCCCGCGTGGATCTCCGCAATCAGCTCAAGGGCCTCAATCAGCAGGGAATTACGATTCTGATATCCTCGCACATCCTTGTGGATTTGGAAGAAATCTGCACCCGCGTCGCCTTCATCGCCGACGGCAAGAATCAGGCCGACGAAAGCGGGCGCACTGTAATCGAATTGCAAAAGGAAGATGCCTCGCAGCCGCGCCTCTACGAAATTGAGGTCCTGCAAGACGCCGAACAAGCAGCCAAACACGCTGCCAAGTTCGCCGGAGTCACCGTGCTAGACGTTCGGCATCTGCGCTTCGTCGTCCGGATTCCCAGCGACCCCGCGCAAGCCGCCGAGTTCCTGCGCCACCTCGTTGCAAACGGTGTGCCGGTGGTCAAATTCGATCGTCCCCCTGCCACTCTCGAACAGCGTTATCGTTCCGTCTTCGGAGGAAAGCCCCGATGAACCCGATGATTCGCAAGGAACTTCGTCAACGCATGCGCGAGCGCCGCGGCTGGATTTTGCCTTCCCTATATTTATTGACGCTGAGCGCCGTCATCACCGTCGCGTATTACAGTACCGCTTGGGGAGGCAACGACCGAATCCAGGGCTGGCAAGTCGGAGCCGCCCTTTTTCTTACGCTGGCCTACACCCAACTGGTTTTGCTTCTGCTCCTCGCTCCCGTATTCAGCGCCGGCGCGCTGACCATTGAAAAAGAACAGCGCACTTTGGGAGGGCTCTTGACATCGTTGCTTCGCCCGACGCAAATCTGGTGGGGAAAATTTGCCGCTTCGCTGATGTTTGTTCTGCTTCTCCTCGTCATCGGCCTGCCCGTGCTTAGTGCGGTCTTCGCCTTCGGCGGCGTTGGCCCCTGGGAAATCACTATCGTAGCGCTCACAACAGTCATCATTCTCGGCACCATCAGCGCCATCAGCCTATATTGGTCTTCGGCGTTTCGTCGCAGCGTGCACGCCACAGCCGTCAGCTACGTCACCGTGGTGGCTATGACCGTGGTCACCTTCATCATTTTCGGCATCGCCATGTCTCGCCTCAGCAACCGCGTCGGCAATGCTGGCTGGACTTCGATTCCCGAAAGCGTGAAAGCTCCGCTGTACTTGAATCCTCTGTTTTTCATCACCGTGTCGCTGGTGCCCAGAAGGCAGCTTTATCCAGAATGGTTCATCTGTTTGTCTGTGTTCAGCGCCATTGCTGCTCTGAGCGCGATACTCACGCTCCGCAATCTCCGCAGAAGCGGTGACGTCGCCTGAAGTTTCGCTCCCGGCCGCTAAGTCTTCCCCTGCGTTCCGCCCTACGCTTCCTAAAACGATTCTCCGCACAAAGCCTTTGAGAATCGCAAACCTTGTGTCTTAGACTTGTCTGGTGCAGTCGCACCAAGCGCCGTTTGAAAGAAGAAGCGGAACGAAAGGACGGAAGGAGGAGCAATGCCAGATAAGGACAAAGCCCAAGTAGTCAAGCATGGCGACGTCACGCAGCGAGTCGGAGTCGAAGTCATTCGCGCGCGTGGCGTTGACGTCCCCAAACTCGTCAAAATGTTAATCGCCAACGCAGCCGCTGAATTCGCCAGCACTTATTATTACTACACCATTCTTCGCATGCATCTTGCCGGTCATGAAGATTATAAAGAGATCTGCGAAGACGCCCGGCTCGAAGATCGCGCCCATTGGGAACTGATCGTCCCGCGCATTTACGAACTTGGTGGTGAACTTCCCAATGACCTCAAGGAATTTCACGATCAAGCCGGCTGCGTCGCCGCCAAGTTGCCCGACCCACCCACCGTCGTCAACATTCTCACTTTGCTCCTCGAATCGGAACGCTGCGCAATCCGCAGTTGGATTGCCATCTGCGATATGACCTTCGGCAAGGACCCGCGCACCTACGACCTCGCCTCGCGCATTCTCAACGAGGAAATCGAGCACGAAGCCTGGTTCATCGAGCTGCTTGCCCACGAACGCGACGGCAAGACAGTTCCGTCCGGCCACTTCCGCCGAGGCGAGCCAGGCCACGCGCCCTACAGCAAAAACGCCAGCTTCTACAACCCATGATCTCGGTGGCCGGGTCCTGCTTAGCCGCGGCTGCTAAGCAGGATTCCCGCCGCATCCTGCATGACGTTCGGCTCAAATACGTTCAAAGTCGTTCTTTTGCTTCCCGATGGTGAAGAGCGATTCATCCAAGTCGGCGTCAATGAGCACATCTGGGACGCCGCCTTCGACTCCGGCATCGTGCTGCCCGCGCTCTGCCACCAGGGCCGCTGCCTAACGTGCGCCGGCCGCCTGGAAAACGGCGGCGAATTTGATCAATCCGACTCGGTAAGCTACTACCCGCAAGACCGCAAAGCAGGCTTCGTCCTGCTCTGCACTGCGAAACCGCGCTCGCTTTTACGCATCCACACACACCAACAGGCCGAAATGCGCCAACACCGTCTTGAGCAAGGGCTCCCCGCACCCTACTCGTGAGCAGTCCCACGTATGCGACCGATATCGCGAGGCGAGCGAAATTCCTCCGTCGCGGTTTTTAACTATTGAAAATTGATCACGTCGCGAGAGAGAGGCATTGTCCGCGCAAGAGGTTTTGCCACGGTGGGGTTCATCGGCAACGGCGTGCCTTTGATCGAAAAGATATCCATGTCATCCATATCCGCCGACGTGCGGTTTTCCAGCACCATACTTTCGAACACAAAAGGCAACGCCGTCGTGTCCAGTGTGGAAGGCCGGTCGCTGATCTGAAAATGCAAATGTGGACCGGTAGTGTTTCCGCTGTTGCCTAGCAATCCGAGTTTGTCCCCGGTCTTAACCTGATCGCCAACGTGTACCGCTACGCTGTGCGGCGCCATATGTGCATACACCGCGTAGCGGCCGTTGCCGAGATCCAGGGTCACGTGATTACCGGTAAACTCGGCAATCGTCAAATTCGCGGGCGCGGCGCCGGGCGGCACATCGGGCATGTCACGCACGGACTCGACTACGGTTCCCGGTGCCACCGCAAGCAATTCCACGCCATAGCACAACCAGTCCTCGGACGCCTTCCCGTCGGTGCGAAATGCTTTGCCTTGCGCGTCAACCTTGATCCAGTCAATTGCAAATTGCTCGGAGGGATCAAGCGTTCCGTTCACCGGATTCGTCACGAACCGGTGCGGGCCAATCTCCAGGCAGCACCCGTTCATGTCCACCCAGCCGCCGCCCTTGAACGCTGGTGCCAGAATGATCGCCTCTTCCTGGTTAACCCTCAATGGCGGGCTCAGCACGGTTGACTCGGGCAGGCGCTTTACCTCTGGCTGCACGGTGCGCACACGCAAAGCGATTGTGCAGGGCGCCTGGTCACCGGCGGCATAGCCCACATCGAAGTACATGACGCCCGATTGGCCTCCTGCGAGTCTGGCTGAATAACTCGCCTTGTCCATGCTGCCCGGCAACGTCGAGAGTTTCACCAGCCCCGTTATGTCTTCGTCTTTCGCCGAAACTACGCGATTGGTTCCTGTGGGCTGGTAGTCTCGCGACGGATCCAGCACCTCGACCGATTGAATCGTCGCTGCCGCGCCCCAGGAGTTCGTGAATTGCATCGCAAACGCCAGGTGCGTCCGCCGGTCCGATCCTTTCACCGGATACACGCCAGAGCCCACGAGATGCCATGTCAGCGGCCCCATGGTAAGCGCATACCGCTGCCCGTCACCGCTTGCAGTCGGCTCGAAGTAATCGGGGGTGTTGGCGCATCGGTTCTGCGCCAGCGCCACAGAATGAAAGACGCAGAGTCCAGACAAAACAAACAGCACTATGCGCAGGATGGATTTCATAGGGCCTTCTCGCCTATCGAAATACTCTGTTTGTCTCGAGTCGTGGCCCGGATGTTATCCGCATCCCGCATCCGCTGCCACATAAATCTCCGGCCGCATCAGCGCCGCCCTCCTCATATTCCAACCATTGCGCGCCACCAAACAATTTGTCAGCGGTGGCGAATGGATGTAGAGTTCGGCTTCATCGGGGTTTCTCGTATGGGGAATAGTTTCTGTCGGCTGCGGCTTCCCACCTCATTTTTTGTGCTGATGCTCGCATTCTGTCTGGAAGGTTGCGGCCCGTCCTCTTCATCTTCGAATCCACCCAATCCGCAATCGCTGAGCGGCACGATTGACAGCCTCGTACAAACGGAAATGCAAGACTCCGGCGTGCCAGGTATGACCGTCGCCCTCGCAAAAAACGGTGCGATGCTGTATTCCCGCGGTTACGGAGTAACGGATCTGTCTACGGGGCAAGCCACGGAAACCACCACCATTTTCGAGATCGGCTCTATTAGCAAGCAATTTACCGCCGCCCTCATTATGAGATTGCAGGAACAGGGTCGATTACAGTTGGATGACAGTGTTACAAAGTATTTGTCCCAGTACGGATTTCCGTCGGCCATCACGCTGCGAATGTTGCTTACCCACACCTCTGGCCTTCCGGATTTCACGAATTTTCCTGACTTCGCGCAGTGGGTAATAAACGGCGTCTCTGAACCGGTTGTCCTCGCTCAGATCAGTCAAGCGCCGCTTCAATTTCAGCCCAGTACGCAGTACGCCTACAGCAACAGTAACTTCTACTTGCTCGGCACAATTATTGAAAGCCTCACGGGTCAGTCCTACGCCGCCGACCTCGATCAGTACTTCTTCCAGCCACTCGCGCTACAAAATACATTCTATGTTCTGCCACCCGCGAATCTGTCCGCCGTTGGATATACGCACAATGGAGCGGCCCTGGTTCCGGCAACAATCTGGAACCGCTCGGCCGCCTTCGCCGCTGGAGCGCTCAGCTCGAATCTTGATGATCTCGTTGCTTGGGATTACGATTTGCTATCGGGGAAAGTCGTATCGCCGGCTTCCTTTCAGCAAATGACCACATCGAACGGCTTCGAGCAGAACGGCTATTCATACGGTTTCGGATTGGCTCTCAGCACCTACAACGATCGCCAACTCATATGGCATGCTGGACAAATTGGCGGGTTCTACACCGAGAATGTCGTCTTTCTGGATGACAGCTTCACTCTGATCGTGCTCACCAACGATCAGGATTATGATACCGACCCATTCATGTTCAAAATTCTCAACGCGGTGTGTGGCTCGTCCCAGCTCTCCGCAAATTGCTAACTCCCGCCGAGAGGAAAATGTGCTACCCATCAGGCCTAGCTATTGCTCAGAGTCCCTTCCTCAGCATCGGTCGGCTGCCGTCGGTGAAAAACGATAGGTCCGCCACATCATTCGGGCGCTGAGCCTGCAACGCACGCCCGAGCTCGCGCCAGCAACAAGTGCCGCTCGCGCGCGTTGCGAGTCAGCGACGCCGCGCGCTCAAACTCCACGCGCGCCTCATCCAAGCGTCCCAGCTTTTTCAAAAGATCGCCGCGCACACTAGGCAGCAGATGATAAGTCTCAAGCGAGCCCTCCGCGGTCAAAGCATCCACCACTTCCAGCCCCGCCGCCGGCCCAACCGCCATCGAGATCGCCACAGCGCGATTCAGATCCACAATGGGCGACGGAGCAATTTGCGAGAGTGATTCATACAGCGACACGATGCGCGGCCAATCCGTTTCTTCAGCCGTACGCGCCCGCGCATGACAAGCCGCTATCTCCGCCTGCAACAAGTACGGTCCCGGCGCGCCGCCCAAATTCTCCGCGTGCGCCAAAGCCGCGAGCCCGCGACGAATCAAAAGCTGATCCCACTCCGCGCGGTTTTGGTCAAAAAGAAGCACAGGTTCGCCCGCTGTATCCACGCGCGCCCGGGAACGCGACGCCTGTATCTCCATCAGTGCCACCAAGCCGTGCACCTCAGGCTCTTGCGGAGCAAGTTCTGCCAGGATGCGGCCAAGCCGCAACGCATCGTCGCACAGCGCAGGGCGCAACCAATCGTCGCCCGCGGTAGCCGAATAACCTTCATTGAAAACCAAATAAATCACCGCGAGCACCGACGAAAGCCTCGCCGCCAGCTCGTCGCCTCGCGGCACGTCGAAGGGAACGTGTTTTTCAGCGAGCGTGCGTTTCGATCTTACGATGCGCTGCGCCACAGTCGGCTCCGGAACCAGAAACGCCCGCGCAATTTCCTCGGTTGTCAGCCCACCAAGCAAACGAAGCGTCAGCGCGATGCGTCCTTCGGTCGGCAACACAGGGTGGCAGGAAATAAATATCAGCCGCAGCAGATCGTCGCCGACAGTATCATCGAGTGCCGCCTCAAAATCCGGCACGGCCATCTCCTTCTCTGCAAATTCGCGGCCGAGCTCTTCATGCTTGCGTTCAACACGCGCGTTTCGCCGGAAGTAGTCGATGGCTCGATGCTTGGCGCTAGCCATGAGCCACGCGGCAGGATTATCCGGCACGCCCGACTGTGGCCACTGTTCGAGTGCAGCGACTAGAGCGTCCTGCGCCAGATCCTCGGCCACGCCGACGTCGCGGACAATTCGCGCAAGGCTGGCGATCAGCTTCGGCGATTCGATCCGCCAGACGGCGTCAATGGCGAGGTGTGTATCGGTAGCAGCCACGGCTACCAATCACATCATCTTCAATCCAACCGCGCAAGGCCTGCACAACGAGCCCCAGTGCGCGGCAAGCCCAGCGGCTACCCGGCGCTCCGCGCCTGCGTATTCTGGTCCGCCTCGTAGAGTTGGCGTAGCTCGCACTCTCCTCCGCCGACGACCTGAAGGAATTGCCTGGCGTGCTCGAAGGCCTCCGCCTTGGAATTCACCTGAAATAGCGCAAAGCCCCCGATTACTTCCTTAGCTTCCGTGAACGGCCCATCGGTGACGTTCACCTTGCCGTTCGAGAGACGAACGCGCGCACCCAAAGCGCTCGGCAGGCAGCCCTCCACAGCGAGCAGGTAGCCGGCCTTCATCCCCTCCTCGATCAATTTGCCCATCCTCGCCATTTCTTTTTGCGAGGGCGGTACATCTGTTTCGACCGTCCTGTATACGCTCAGAAATTTCATGAGGTTTCTCCTCGCGAGTTTGGACTCACCGTTGAATGGCCGGGCCACCCCAATCCGTCTTTCGGTAGCCCGGCATTTCTTTTTGGGGGGCCGAATCGCAACGCCGCTACAACGCTTTGTTCGCCGCTGCCTGAGCCCGTATCCGTTCCCCGCGCTCCCGGATCTCCGAAGTTAACTCTGCCCCGAAGTCGGCCACCTCAAACAACGGCCGAATCTCAACCTCGGATTCGCCTTCATGCGGGCACGGACAGCGCTTGAGCCACTCGACCGCCTCGTCCATGGACTTCACCTTCCAAATCCAAAACCCCGCGACCAGCTCCTTGGTCTCGCTGAACGGTCCGTCAATCACAGTTCGCTTCTCTCCAGAAAACCGCACGCGCTTGCCCTTCGAAGTCGGATGCAGTCCATCCCCGGCGAGCATGACTCCAGCGTTTACCAGTTCTTCGTTGAATTTCCCCATATCTTCCAGGAGCTGCCGTTTGGGCATCACTCCCGCTTCCGATTCCTTACTAGCCTTCACAATGACCATGACTCGCATCGTTATGTCTCCTTGAGTTGAAATAAGACCCGGGTTTCCAACATTAAATCATTCGCTAGACCGCCTCTACTTTGACGTCGAACAACCACCAACGAAATCGACACCCTCGTTTTTTTTACGTCGCCGTTTAACTAATTCGCCGCCTGCTGCACCGAGCTGCCAGACGACTCGCGACTTGCGATCGGTGCAAGCCGCCAGCGGCCGTAGGCGACGAACGCCACGAGCAACCCCACGCACAGCGGCATCAGCGCCTGCGCTACGCCGCTGACCACCAGCATGATCGTCGTCGCGCCGATCATGATAATCACCAAACCGGCCGCGGCCAGCGGCGTCAGGTAGGTCCGAATGCGAAAGAGTCCGGGCAAAAACAAGCCCATCGCTCCAAGCACCTCGCACGCGCCGATGAACCGCAGAAAGGACCCGGGAAAATGAACTTGCTGGGTCATCACCGCGACTGGCAAAGTCAGCTTGGCTCCGCCGGCAAATAAATAGAGCAGCGCCAGCACAACCTGAATCACCCATAAAGTGACGTTCAACTTCTTGCCGTTCGTTGCCATCTGAGTTTTCTCCTCTACCTGTACGTCGAATGAGCGATCGTGAATTCGACTCGCTTCTAATCCTTCGCACTGTCACGACATCGCCCAAGCACGCTATGCCTTCGCCGACTTCGGCCGCAACTCAGGTGGAAAGTCAGTGGCCGGCTCAAATATCTGATAAATGTCCAATATGCCGCCTTCGGGCAAGGGGCACCGCTTTGCCCATTCCAGGGCCTCTTCCTTCGACTTCACTTGAATCATCCAGAATCCGGCGATCACTTCCTTGGCTTCGGTAAACGGGCCGTCCGTGATGACCGGCTTACCGCCAGACACTCGCAGCCGTGCGCCCTTGGAGGTCGGGTGCAGCCCCTCACATGCCAGCATTATTCCGGCCTTGGTCATCTGCTGGTCATACTTCCGCATCGCGGTCACCAGTTCTAGCGACGGAACTATTTTTTCCATAATGTCTGGAGGCGCTGGTAACGCCATCAGGAATCGCATCGTTTTCTCTCCTTTTGATTGAATTAGGCCGATGATCTCTTCGAAACCCAACTATCTGAATCGGGTCTCTAGCTATACTTCGAACAACACCGTCCCCACGGCAATGAGCGCTAACGGCCAGCATAATAGCAACACGTGCTGAATGAAAATCTCGACAAATCGTTGATGGCTGGAAGCATAGGCGTGCATCACGCGAGCGGCCGCAAGGATCACAGTGGGGAATGCTCCCGGAGCATCGCAACAAGCAGCACCGAGGAAGCGACTCAGCTCGTCGGCGGCCCCTTGCAGATTATGATAGAACGTGAATACGCCAATCCCCGCTAAGCCCGCTCCAGTCATTGATTTAGGAAGCTTGGATGTCTGTCGCATCGCCGTATCCTCCTCTCCCCGGGGCCTCTTTCTCGCCTTCTATCAACACGTCGAACAAGACGCACCAATATCGACAAGCACACTAAATCTTCTGGGGTCAGACAGGTCTTGTAGCGGCCGCCACGACCCGCGTTTCTCGGGACGCAGTGACCATCCTGTCACCAATCACTGCTCACCGGTCACCACCCACCCTCTACGACCGTGCTAAACTGCGAGTTAGGTCCATGAGCAAAACTTTCGACATCGGAATCGAATCTCTGGCTGGCAATCCGATCGAACCGCGCACGCCGCAATCCGCGACCGTAGGCTTGCTGCCGCTCCCGCTCCGCGCCGCCCGTCAGACCCCAGAGGGCAGCGCCTCCCCCGACGCAGCAGGGAAGTCCTTCTTCATCGAAACCTTCGGCTGCCAGATGAACGACCACGATAGCGAAAAAGTCGCCGGCGTCCTCCAAGGACGCGGCTACCGCCCAGTCGCAACTCCCGCGCAGGCCGACTTGGTGCTGTACAACACCTGCAGCATCCGCGAAAAAGCAGCGCAAAAAGTCTTCGCGCGCCTCGGTGATTGGAAAACGATATCGAACGGAAAAATCATCGGCGTCCTGGGCTGTCTGGCACAGCAGGAAGGCGAAGAAATCTTCGAACGTGCTCCGTGGGTTAGCCTGGTCTGCGGCTCGGCCAGCTATCGCAAGTTGCCCGACTTGATCGCGCAACTTGAATCCGGAGGTCGTCGCGTCACCGGCCTTGATCTCGAAACTGACCAAACCTTCGAAACCGAAATCACCCGCCGCGACAACCTTCTCCGCGCCTACATCACCATCATCGAAGGCTGCGACTATTCCTGCTCGTACTGCGTCGTCCCGCACACCCGCGGACCGGAACGAAGCCGCGCGAGCGATGCCGTGATAGCTGAAGCACGGCGCTTGGCCGATGCCGGCTACACCGAAATCCAACTCCTCGGCCAAACGGTAAATTCCTACCGCGATCCGTCGCCTCGCAAATGGAATTTTGTGGACCTGCTACGCGCCGTCGCCGATGTGCCGGGAATTCGCCGGGTGCGCTTCACCACGTCGCATCCCAACGATTTCCACCGCGAGATCGTCCAGGCCATTGACGAAATTCCCGCGCTCTGCGACCACGTTCATCTGCCGGTGCAATCCGGCTCCACGCGCGTCTTGCGTGAAATGCGCCGCACTTACACCCGCGAAGAGTATCTGGAAAAGATCGCCTGGATTCGCGCAGCCCATCGGCCCATTAGCATTACCTCGGACATCATCATCGGTTTCCCCGGCGAGACCGAATCTGACTTCGCAGATACCCTTTCATTGCTGGACGAGTCGCAATACGACGGAATTTTCTCCTTCAAGTACTCGCCGCGTCCAAATACGTCGGCCATGCACATGCCCGCGGCGATTCCCGAAGAGGAAAAGAGCCTCCGCCTCGCGATTTTGAACGAACGCCAGCGCCAAATCCAAATCGCGCGCAATGAAAAGCTCATCGGCGTCGCCTACGAAGTCCTGGTTGACGGCCGCCACGCCGCGCGCAACCAATGGGCTGGGCGTTCCACCAGCAATCGCATGATAAATTTCACTTCGCCTCGCGAGAATCTTCTGGGAGAATACGTGCAGGTGAAGGTTTTGCGAGCCGGTCCAAACAGTTTGGTCGGCGAGCACATCGGGTGAGGTCAGGGAGGCCACCATGGAACTCGAAGTGAAGATTCGAGGCTTGATGATGGACCCTGTCACCAACATGCCTGTTGTCGTGCTGAAAGAAACTTCCGGCAGCGGCGTCCTGCCCATCTGGGTGGGTATCTACGAAGCCAACGCGATTGCCCTCGAAATTGAAAAAGTGCAAACGCCGCGGCCGATGACGCACGACCTGCTGAAGAATGTCCTCACCGGTTTGAACGTTCACGTACAGCGCGTTGTCGTATCCGATCTCAAAGATGACACGTTCTACGCACTCATCTGGATGGAGCGCGATGGACAGACCATGTCCATGGACTCGCGCCCCAGCGATGCTCTTGCGCTTGCGCTGCGCCTCGATTGCCCCATCTTCGTCGAGGACGAAGTCCTGAAGCATTCCCGCATGTCCACAGCCGTCAGCGAAAAAAGCTCCAGCGAAGACCTTCGCAAGTGGTTAGAGAATCTGAACGACGAGGACCTGGGCCGCTATAAGATGTAGGCCATGAAAACGCACCCAGCTGCCCCCCTGGCCCTTGCGCTGCAATTCGTGCTTTGTCTTGTCGTCGCTGCTTTCCCCCACGAAGCTTATCCCCAAACGAATTCAGCTCAGGCTGCACCCGCTACGACGCCCGCCGCCGTTCCCGCCAATCCTGATAAGGCAATAACGGTTTACATCAAAGATTTTGAGCTCGACGCTGCGGACGTCACTACGGACCAGAGCCGCATTGGCAACGGGCCGTTGCATGGAAACGGTCCTCTTCGTCGTGCTACCGGAACCGGCAAGTCCAACGATCCAGCAGCCGAAGCGCAACACGTAATGAAGCTGATGTCCGATAATCTCGTTGAAGATTTCACCAAGGCCGGATATACAGCGAAGGTACTCGCTCCAGGCGACTATCGTCCCGCGGTCGGCATTCTCATCACGGGAGTTTTTACCGAGCTTGACGAGGGTAACCGCGTCCGTCGCGCGGTAATCGGGTTCGGCGCAGGCGCCGCTACCATGCAGCTCTACGTCACTGCCACCGACCTCGCTCATCCCGAGCAGGCTCTGTATCAATCAGACGCAAACGATAGCAGCAGTAAAAAGCCCGGCGCAGTGATCACCATGAACCCGTACGTGGCAGCCGCCAAGTTCGTAATGGAAAAGGATGCTACGGACAAAACCGTAAAGAAGACCGCTAAACAGATCACTACCGAGTTCGACAAGCGCATGAAGACCAGTACAGCCACCACGAAAACCTGGCCCCCAGAGAAACCCCCAGCCGCGCAAGACCCGTTAAATAAATACGCGAAACCATAAACGCCATCTTTGCATTTGTAGCAGCGCACTTTAGTGCACCACCGGTGTTGCGGCAACAACCGACGAAGGTTTGAAAGCCGGCGCGACCGGGCACTCGCAGAAATTTCAGAAGAAGATCGCTGGAGTTTTGCCTAGCCGTTTCAAAAACAAGGCGCCAATGATGCCCGCGGACGTGTCTTGCATCACATGCTGGATCATCCCCGGTCGCAAGCTCTTGCGATATACCGCGAGAATTCCGAAGAATGCTCCATACACCGTGATCGTAATCATTCCCTTTACGCCTTGATAGCTATGCGCAGCGCCAAAAACTACTGCCTGGAGACCGACCGCCGCCACGTCCGAACCTGTGATCGCCTGGAATTGCTTCTGCAGATAACCACGAAAGACAAATTCTTCGCACGTGCCCGCCGCCAGCGCCACCCACGCCCACAGAATCATCTCTTGGGTGTTTTGCGGCGACACAATTCTTGCTGCCCTTAACATTTGCGGGTTCTGTCCCAGCACAACTCGCAATCCGACAAGCATCGTGATTACCACCATCCAGAACACGAACGCGATGCCGATATCGCGCAGAACGTCCCCAACGGTTTTCCACTGGCCGCCGACCAAAGACAGGAAACTGCCGCCCGCTGGCTTTACACCTAAGAACCACACGTAGCACACCAAGACCAGTTCGAATCCGATCATGAAGAGGTACAGCGGCAACCTGGACGTGATGTGCTGACTTTCCAAACGGGATACCTTCGTCCGTTCGAAGAAAGCGTAGATAAGGACAAACAGCACGAAGACAGTGGTATGCCATAGAGGCGCGATCAACTCACGTCGGGCGGACGGCTGGCTAGCGGTATCAGCGAGTGAAGTGGACACAGATTTGTCGTGGAAGCGTCTTGAAGCTCAGAATATATCGGGATCATTTGCGTTGCGCGGAGAATTTCGGACAGCTAATCCAGAAGGTTACTGAGTATTCGTCTCCCGGCCTATAAAAACCTTTGTCATGCAGAACGAAGTGGGGCCTGCCGGCCCGCAGCAGGTACCTCTGTTTTTTCTTGCCGCGGAGCACCAGCCGTTCGAAAGAATTACGAATTCCCGCCGACGAGCGGCTTGGACATCACCACGAAATGACACGGCAATTTTGAACGCACTTCCGCTGGAAACGGCGCCGTGCCCGTTTCCACGTAACCCATCTTCCGATAAATGGGCGGCAACTCTGTTCGCACGTTCACGGTCATTATGTCCATCACCAGGCAACCGGCTGCCCGCGCGTACTCCTCCGCCTCCTGTGCCAATCGCCCACCCAATCCACGACGCTGCCTCGACGGCTCGACAGCAAGCAGTCCAAAGTATCCTCGCTCCTCGCGCAGTTCCACATAAACGCATCCGGCGAGCCCGGCGGTATCTTCGGCCAAAAGAAACGTTCCTTTTTCCATCAGCGCCTGAATTTTCTCGATATCGATACGGTCGCCATCCACAAAGAAACTCTCCACGCGAAAAGCCAGATTCACCAACGCAGTGGTCTCCTCAGCGTCAGCAAGAGCAGCCCGCCGGATTCGTAAAGCGCGATCCATCCCTTTGCCAGTCATAACCCAAGATACGTCGAATCACTCGTTTCGCGCAGTATCTGCGCGATCCAGCGCCTTAGCCGCGGCATAAGTTAGCCCGCGCGTAAGCGGGCATTCGGCAAAAAGATCAACCAGCACCGTGGGTGCGGCACATACCTCGACGATTTCGATTCTCACAGCCCATTGTCGGCTCTGCAGTGATCACTTGCACATTTCGGGGCGTTAGCGCGACAATGCCCAAAGCTCGGCCAAATTCAGCCCGGCGGACAAAAAGAGTGTTGCCGTGCAGCCCACAGCATTTTTTGCTTGCAGTAGGGGCGCTCAAATGAGTAGAGTGGGCCTACTCATGGTAGGACTGGGACCAGGGGCCGCCATATGTAGCCCCATGGTTGCCAAACGGGGATTCGCGAGGGGCACAGCTTGACTTGCGTCATCGCAGTTGCCAATCAAAAAGGCGGCGTCGGTAAAACTACCACCTCCATCAACCTCGCTGCCGCTCTCGCACTGAAGAAAAAGAAAACCCTCCTCATCGATCTCGACCCGCAATCGAACGCGACCATCGCTTTCTTTGATTCGGCCGAGGTGCAAACCTCGATGTACGATGTCTTCGCCGATCATCCGGTCGAGCTCGCGAAAGTAATCCGTCCCACCAAGGACCAAAACCTTTTCGTCGCGCCGGGCAAACTGGCCCTGGCAAGGCTAGAGCAGCAACTCGCGGGTCAATTCGACGCGCCCTACAAATTGAAGGACGCGCTCACGCCTATCCTCAAAGAATACGAATTCGTGATTTTCGACACCCCGCCGGCGCTAGGCATCCTCACCGTCAACGCGCTCGTGGCGTCCACGCATTTGCTGGTCCCGATTCAAGCTGCCTATTTCGCCATCGAAGGCACCGACGACTTGCTCGAAACCTATGCGCGCATCCGTTCGCGCCCCAATCCGGACCTAAAAGTCCTCGGCGTCGTGATCACGCTTTACGACAAGCGCACCAACATCTCGCGCGACACCCACGAGCAAATCCGCGCCGTCTTCGGCGAGGCGCTCTTCAAAACCAGAATCAGCAAAAACGTGCGCCTCGAAGAAAGTCCGGCGTACAAAGAAACCGTATTCTCCTTCGCGCCCAAATCGTCTGGCGCAGAGGACTACAAGAAGCTAGCCCAGGAGGTATTACAACGTGTCCAAGAGGATCGGGTTACCCGTCACTCTCAAGATGCGGCATGACGCGCATTACGTCGAAACGCTGACCAGTTTCAGCGGCGCGTCGGTCGGCCGCATGATTCCGACGGACAAAATCCGCCCGAATCCCGATCAGCCGCGCAAAGCCCTGGGAGACCTTCGCGAACTCACCGATTCCATCCGCGAAAAGGGCGTGCTCGAGCCGCTGCTGGTCCGCTACATTCCGCGCGAAGACACCTATTACATTATTTCGGGTGAACGTCGCTACCATGCCTCCAAAGCCGCCGGTCTGCACGAACTCCCGTGCATCGAGAAAATTGCCGACGATGCCGAAACTCTCGAACTCGGCCTCATCGAAAATCTCCAGCGCAAGGATTTGACTCCCTTCGAAGAAGCGGATGGCCTGCAGCGCCTAGCCGACCATTTCGATTACACCCACGACGACATCGCCAAGAAAATCGGCCGCGCGCGTTCCAGCGTCACCGAAACAATGTCCCTGCACGTGATTCCGGATCCGGTGCGCAAAGCCTGCATCGAGCGCGGCGTACTCACCAAGTCGTTGCTGCTCCAGGTCGCGCGCCAGCCCAACGAACGCAAAATGATCGAGATGGTAGACCGCATCTCGCAAGGCGGTCTCACACGGGACGAGGCGCGACGCGCACGCCAGCAGGAAACGGAGTCCGCGCCGCGCCCCCAGCCCTATCTCTTCGATTATCGCGCCGAGGACGACTCCTTCCACCTCCGCGTGCAATTCCGCAAGAGCCAGGTATCCCGTGAGGAACTAGCCTCGGTCCTGCGGAAAATCCTGCGCGAAATCGAGTCCGGCTCCATCTCCTCCTCCGCCGCCTGACAGCTTTATGTTTTAATCTGTCATCCTGAGCGCTGCGAAGGGCCTCTGTTGGCCGTTTGTTGCAACGCCGCGCCTGCCCGCAGCGAGAGCCGCCGGCAAGGTCGGACCATGCGTGCTCGCATCTCTTGGAGTGCGGCCGCTTGCCGCCGCCTTTGCGCGTTGTGCTCCGCGTTATAGAAGGAGGGCGCTTCCGCCATCCATAACCTCCCTGCTATCCTGATCTAGATGGAACTCTCCCCAACGCAAATAGCAATCCTCGAACGTCTCCACCGCAGCGGCCACGAAATCGTAGCCTTCCCCATGTACGCAAATTACGTGGGCATCAGAAGAGGGAACTGCGCCGCATTACTGGCCCCGATGGCATCCGGCGGTTTTAATATTTATGGCTCGCCCGCATATCTAATAACCGGCAATTTCAGTGTTCGTGTAACCCAAAACGGCCAAGAATATTTCGTTTGGAAAAAGGAAAAACTGCAAGCCACCCCCGCCCGCACAGCAGAACTAAACGCCTTCGCCAACGAACTATCTCAAGATCTGCTACCGCAGGTTTAACCAAGTCCAAAAAACCGCATTCGCAATCCACACGCCGCCTTCACCGTGGCCTCGAAGCAGTTCTCCGTGTCCTCTGTTAAATCTTGGACGCAGTTGAATTCGCTAGCCGTCCATCGCACACTATCAACATGAATTCATACGACATCATCTGCGTGGGCGCCGGTCCCACTGGCCTCGCCTGCGCCATCGAAGCGAAATTCGAGGGCTTAACCTCTCTGGTCATCGATAAAGGCTGCCTCTGCAACTCGCTCTACCACTATCCGACGAATATGAATTTCTTCACCACGCCCGAACGAATGGAAATCGGCGACCTTCCGATGACAATCGCCGACCTCAAGCCCACTCGCGCCGAAGCTCTGAAATACTACCGACGCGCCGTCGAACATTTTGAAATCGAAGTTCACCAATACGAAAAAGTGGACCGCATCGCAGGCCGCGACAACGCCTTCGCCGTGCACACCACCGATCGGCTTGGGCAAGCGCAGCAATACGGCGCAAGAAAAATCGTAATTGCCACCGGATTTTACGATCATCCGAATTACCTTGGGATTCCCGGCGAAAACCTCCCGAACGTCTCGCACTATTTCACCGAGCCGCACCCGTACTGGAATCTGGAAGTCGTAATCATCGGAGGAGGGAATTCCGCGGCCGAAGCTGCGCTCGATCTTTTCCGCGCTGGTGCGCACGTCACCATCATCCATCGCGGCGCGGAAATGAATAAAGGTCTGAAATATTGGGTCAAGCCCGACATCGAAAATCGCATCCGCGCGAGCGAAATTCGCGCCATGTTTCACACCCAGGTCACCGCCATCGAGCCCACGCAAGTGCGCATCAAAAATGGCCGCAGCGAAGAAACCATTCCCGCAAGGCAAGTCTTCGCCCTGACGGGTTATCACCCCGATTTCAGTTTCCTCGAAAAACAGGGCATTCAGCTCGATCGCACAACGAAACGTCCCGCGCTCGATCCCGAAACACTAGAAAGCAACGTCCCGGGAATTTATTTGGCGGGCGTAGTAGTCGGCGGCCTGCAAACCTCCAGAATCTTCATCGAGAACGGTCGTTTCCACGGCCGCCAAATCATCGCCGCGATAGCCGGCAAGGGAAAACTCAAAGATCACGAACCAGTCGCTCCCCCCGGCGAATGATCCTGTTGATAGAGCGACGTTCTAGTTCGACGGAGCCGAGGAATAGAAACCGCCGATACTCGCGCTTTCCAGGACGTGGTCATTTCGTGCGGCCTCGAGCAAGGCGCGGAGCAGCGTTTCCGCGTCTGCGGGGAAATTTGCCGGCGACGGCAGGTTCAACTCGACGTCGAGAGCGTACACCGTAATAAGGTAGTGATGTTGAAGTGGAGCTGCCGTCGCCGGCGGGCATGGACCATCGTATTTGGCCCCGGCGAAGAAGTCGTTGAAGACTTGAGCACCGTACGTGCTTCCAGCGACGCCGGCATTCTCGGGAAGTGAAGTCGTCCCGGGAGAAATGTTTTACATGCACCAGTGCGTGAAAGCTGCGGTGACGTCGTACATTATTACGACGTAACTCTTTGTGCCGTGCCTGCCCGGGGTCCAAGATAACCCGGGCGATTGATTTCCGCCGGCGTTTCCATTCGGAGTGCAGGCCTTTACGCCATTGCTTTGGATATTGTTGATCATGCTGAGTGGGAGTCCGGTGCCGTCCTCAAATGTCGTGCTTCTTAGGCGAAAGCGCTGGTGTTCGTCGTTTCGAGTGGAGTCTTGCGCAGCCTGCTCGTTTTGACCGGCGAGGCCAAGAGGGGTTGCGAGAACGCCGAGTAGCCTAGCGACCATGAGCCGAGTGAATGCTCCGACTCCTGTAAGATGTATGCAACTTCGGGGGATGCTTCCGCGTCAGGACGCACTGTCTGCGCAGCAGGTAATTGGGGATTGCGGAAACGTGGCGTGAAGTTACCACCGCAATACGCAAAAGCCAACCAATAACGAAGTTAGTGGCTACTCCTCGATCTACGCATCACAGACTGAAGCCTTCCCTTATTATCCGACGTTCTACTTGACGCACTCTCTAGCCACGTGACAGCAATACGCCAGTCGCACCGGCTTGTTCGTCCACCAAACCGGTTTAGTGCCGCGTCCCGGGTTCAGGAGGCTTCCTGTGCGATTTACCCGATTCGTCCTCATCCTCCCCGCACTGGCGTGCTTTCTCACGCCGAGCTTTTCTCAAGAGAAGGTCGGCGAGCCGAAAAACGAAAAGGCGCAGAAGACCTACAAGCAGGCCATGGAGTTCCTTCACGACCATCAGACTGTCGCAGCTCTCGGCGAATTCAAGAAAGCCGACAAACAGGACGACGGAAAGTGTTATGCCTGCCAAAGACAAATGATCAAGTATGGAGCAGAGCTGGATGACTGGAAAACCGTGGAACTTGCATCACAGGAAATGGTGGCCGAAGCAGAGGGCGCTCGGGACACAGCGGTGGCCCAGTATCAATTTGCGGTAGTTCTCGCGAGGGAAGGAGTTCAAAAGCACAAGGGCGAGTTCTATACGCACGCTCACGAGGAGCTCACCAAGGCCCTCGACGCTTTCGCAAATTTTCCCGAAGCAGTTGTCCTCGATGGCCGCACACTCGCGCTGTTGCAACAAGACGATGCCGCCAAGGCCCGATTCGCGCAGTATGTGAAAATGAAAGGCATAGACGATCCTGATCGGCAGCGCGCGTTGCGATACATCGACCATCCCGAACTCGCGCGCGCCAGGATGGCGCCGGCGTTCGCCGTGACGACGCTCGACGGACAACGAATCTCGCTCGATGACCTACAAGGCAAAGTTGTGCTTCTGGATTTGTGGGCCACCTGGTGCGGCCCGTGCCGTGAGGCGCTGCCGCACCTTCGCGACGTCGCCAAGAAGTTTCAAGGACAGCCGCTGGTAATCCTCAGCGTGAGCCTCGATTCCGACGAGCAAAAATGGAAGGATTTCATCGCCAAGAACGAAATGACCTGGCCGCAATATCGCGACGGCGGTTTCACATCCCCGATCTCGAAACTATTCAGCGTGACGGCCATCCCGCATACTTTCACGATTGACACCGACGGCGTCATGCAGGACGAGCATATTGGCGATGGCTCGATCGAAGGCAAACTGAAGAAGCTTCTAGCCCACGCACGTGAAACGCAGCAGGCGTCCCAAACTCCGGCGAACTAGTTTCACGCCCGCTTACTCTGCCCGCAACGCCTCTACAGGATCAACGGTAGCAGCCCGTCGCGAAGGCAAATAACAAGCCAAGTAAGCAACACCCACAACGCCAAGCGTCATCGCCCCATAAGTGATTGGATCCACCGCGCTGACCTTAAACAATAGCGACGACATCAGACGCATCGAAGCGAACGCCGCCACCAGCCCGCACACCACGCCAATACCGGTCAGCAGCAATCCCTGACGCACAAACATACCCGTAAGCGTCTGCCGCTGCGCGCCCAGTGCCATGCGAATGCCGATCTCGCGCGTCCGTTGCGACACTGAGTAAGCAATAACGCCATAAATTCCCACGATCCCGAGCAGCAAGGCCATGCCTCCGGCAACTCCGAGCATCACCAGCGTGAACGAAGTCCGCGCCATGGACCTCGTATAGAAATATCCGAGCGTGTGGACATTCGCGAGCGGAACATTCGGATCCACCGACCACACGGTCTGCCGTAGCTCATTCAAGAAAGCTTCCGACCCGGCGCGCGGGCTGCGAATGACGAAAGCGGTTCCTCGGCGCAGGTTTTCTTTTTGCCCCTCGAAATGGCTCATGATCACCGGCCAATAGACCGAGGTAGGCGCGGGCGAGTCGACGCCGTTGTCGTAAATGTTTGCGACAACTCCCACGATCTCGCGCCAGTCGTCAGTGCTACCGACGCGGATGCGCTTGCCCAGCGCGTTGCGCGCATCGTGCCAATACTCCTTCGCGAGATTTTCAGAGATCAGCGCGACGGGGATTCTCTGGTAGGTGTCCTCCCATGAGATATCACGGCCGGCTACCAAAGGCGCGCCGATCGTCGCCAAAAAGCCGGGCGAGACGAATTTGAACCGGCGTATCGGAGGTAGCTCGCCTTCGGCATACGTACGATCTTCCGCGAAAACGGGATCGTTCGAGTTGTATCCGTCCATAGGGATGGCGCTCGAAAAGCTGACCGAGGACACACCTGGAATCGCCGCAAGCTTGTTTTGGATTTCCTGCTCTGCGCGGATTACGCGCTCGGCCTGAGAATCGGGAATCGCCGTGTCCGGAATGTAGAAACGGAATGTCTGCACTGCATCGGGTCCGACGAATCCCGGAGGCGTGTGCATCAAAGCGCGAAACGTGCGAATCATCAACCCTGAGCCAATCAGCAGCACGAGCGCTAGTGCCACCTGCACCACCACCAGGACGTTCCGCGCGCGATGTTGCTGGCGGCTTTGGCTCAGCGCGCGTCCGCCTTCGCGCAGGCCCGTGTTCAAATGCGCGCCGGCATACTTGAAAACCGGAATCGCTCCAAAAAGCAGGCTGGAAAAAAGCGCGAGCGCAAGCGTGAATAGCAGTACCGGCACATCGATGCCAACTTCATGGATGCGCGGAATTCCTGTGGGGGCCATCGCGACTAAGATGCGCAGCGCTCCGTACGCAAGCGCCAATCCCAACACGCTGCCGAGCAACCCGAGGATCACGCTCTCGAAGAGCAACTGGGCTGCAATTCGTCCCCATCCCGCGCCAAGCGCAGCCCGGATCGCCAATTCCTGCCGGCGTCCTTCGACGCGCACCAGCAGAAGGTTTGCGACGTTTGCGCACGCGATCAGCAGCACCATCGCGATCGAGCCCATCAAGACCCACAAAACCTTGCCCACGTCGCCGACTACATCCTGTTTCAATGGACGCAAGTTCGGGGCGATTCGCGCCTGTTCGAAAAGCTTCACGCTGAAGCCGTCCGGCGCAGGGAACGTGCGGTTGGCAATCGGAAGCATACGCGCCACATCGGCGCTGGCCTGCGCCATCGTCACTCCGGGCCTCAACCGGGCCAGGGCTTCATAGCTGAAGTTTCCCAGCTTCATCTTGTTGCGGTCCCACTTGAACGGTATGACCAGGGAAGCATCTTCGAAATCCAGAAAGTGGAATCCCTGGGGCAGCACGCCAATGATCTCGCGCGACTTTCCGTCGACTGTGATCGAACGCCCAATCGCGGAAGAAGCGCCTCCGAATTTCTGGTGCCAGTACCCATACGAGAGCAGCACCGTGTCCGGTGAGCCGGGTGAATCGTCTGCGCGCGTGAAAAGCCGCCCCAATGCAGGCTTCACGCCCAGCAGAGGCAACGTCCCATCGGTAACGTCCAGTCCGCGCACCTGCTCCGGCTCTCCCGCGCCAGTCACACTGAGCGAGTCGGCATCGTAGGCCCCAATGTCCTGAAACGTCGTGTTTTGCTCGCGATCAATCATATACACAGATGGCGACATGTTCAGATCGGTGATCCCGATCCCCGGAGCGGTATGCCACACGCCGATCAACTGCTCGGGATGCGGATAAGGCAAAGGCTTCAGCAAAACGCCCTCGAGTACGCTGAAAATCACAGTATTCGCACCCACACCCGCAGCCAATGTAACTAGGGTGATGACAGTAAATAGCGGAGCCCGTCCAAGGCGCCGAAAAACCTGCCGAAACTGATCGCCGAACATCGCCATAACCCAAGCCTCCCGCTCGTGGACCCGCCTCCTGCCCTACAATGGCGAGCAATCGCCCACTCCGCTCACGTCTGCATCTCTGTACGCAATAACGTCGCGAAATGTTTCCGAAGCGGAAAGAATGTATGCACCCACGACGAAGTGTGCTGAACAGGCAGGCTTGGTCAGTGCCACAAATATGACTACAATCGTGGCGATTGGGTGGTGATGAGTGTGCAATACGCCCAGGGCCAGAGTCAGGCGCGCAGCGCACGTCCCGGGAGGAATCCCGATTGGCGTCCGCAGGAATAACCCATGAGCAAAACAGAATTCCAACCCGCACTGCGCCGAAACCAATTCACGTTGGCCTGCCTCCTCCTCGGCGTGATGATTTTAGCTTTGGCAGCAGAAAGCAGACAGATCAAACTAACGCAGATTTCGCGCGCCGATCTCTGCGTCACTGAAGGAACAGTTGAGCAATTGCCAGGTCAAAGCTTGTCAGTCAATGTCCCGAAGATGCGCGCGTATGTGAATACGTCCACATCGCAAGCCATCCAAACAGATTTCATGTACCTCGGCTCAACAGGAAACGAATCCCGCCTCGGGTCTGGTGAAATACGTCGGCAGTTTGGCCTCAAGCTGCGTGCCAAGGACGCTTGCAACCTGGTGTACGTAATGTGGCGAATCGAGCCGGAATCGAAGCTAGTCGTTTCCGTGAAGATTAACCCTGGTCAGCACACCAGCGCGCAGTGCGGCAATCGTGGGTACCGAAATATCAAGCCGCGCCGTGGCGCGCCGGTTCCGGTTCTCCATCCGGGAGAAGTCCATTCTCTTCGCGCCGAAATGAACGGAGCGGAGATGAAGGTCTTCGCCGACCGCAAACCGGTTTGGGACGGCAACGTGGGTTCAGATGCACTCAACTTCGACGGCCCAGTCGGCCTTCGTTCTGACAACGCTCGCCTGCAGATCGCACTTCGTGCCAGCCAATCCGTCGAACGACAAAATGCCCACGAGCCAGGCTGTCGCTCAGGCTCAGACGAATCCGAGTAGCCCAACCAAACTTTATCCTCCTACCAATCGCCAACATTCTAGTTGCCACTGGAAGTGATTGGACTTTTGTAGTAACTCGCAGAAAACAAACAACCGGCTCGTCTCTTTTGTTCAAGCTCCATAAAACACGCATCACAAGTCACGAGTTGAAGTTTGCATCGCAAGCACGTTTGCCTGCCTCAACCAACTCTGCTAAAGTTGAAAGCAGATGGCATCCATCATCCAGGAAGTCGGCGAAACCTTCGTTACGCTGTACAAAGGTTTCAGCGTGACGCTGCGCACCATGTTCCGCAAGACCACGACGGAGAGCTTTCCCGACGCCCCGCCCAGCGTCCAGCCGCGCTACAGGGGCATACACGTACTTCAGCGCGACGAGAACGGCTACGAAAAGTGCGTCGGCTGCTTTCTTTGCGCCGCCGCATGCCCAGCGAATTGTATTTATATTGAGGCGGCTGAAAATACCGCGGCCAATCGCATCTCTGCAGGGGAACGCTACGCAAAGGTCTACAACATTGACTACTCCCGCTGCATCTTCTGCGGCTACTGCGTAGAAGCCTGCCCCACAGACGCGATTACCCACGGCCATAGCATCGAGCTAGCCCCTTACGACATCAACGCCCTGATCTACCGCAAAGAACAACTCCTAGAATCCTGGCCGCCGCGCACCGCAACCTCTCAGTAATCGCCTCGGATACTCGAATCATTCTTACAGTTGGTCCCAAAGGTTGAAACGCGCCGTAAATGTAATCGCACCAACCCGCCTGATGTCGTGCGCGGAGGTTGCGATTAGCGTCCCGACCTCTGGCATCGCGACAATCGGCGTTTTTTGCGAATCGCCCAGTATTCCCGAGCCCCAGCCAAAACCGCGCGGGCCGTGCCGACCTGGGTCTCCCAATACACCACCCATGTTCAAGCCGCATTTTTCGCACGTGAGCGGAGTTTGCTGGTGATGCCAGCAGTTCGGGCAGCGGTAATACATGGTGTGGTGGCACTGCGCGCAGAACTGCATGTCTTCGGAGGCTTCGTGGCCGCACTCAGGGCACCGCGACATCGCCTATGATTTGCGGTCGCGGCCGACGAGGAGCTGCCGAATCAAGGAAATGCCGCCGGTGAATGGAATGAAGAGCAGGTTTTTCATCAGCGTCGTACGTTGCTCGATTTTATCGTGGATAGCATCGGCTTCGGCTTGCTTCGCCACGACCACCGCGGTGACATACTTGATGAAATTGACCCCGCATTTTTCGCAATTGCCGCCGGTGCGTTGCTGGTGGCCGCACGCAGGACATTCATAGCGCATCGTGTTGTGGCAGCGTTGGCAGAAACGCGCAATTTCGCGCACCGTGGCTCCGCACTTTGGACACTTCACGGTGGCCTGCTGCGCCGGCGTCATCGATGATGCGTTCGCCGAATTGGGCGCCGGCGACGAACTCTCGGCGGTTCGAGGCCGCGTTGATTTATCAGCTGGGGCTGCCGGTGACCTCGCCACGCCTACAGTCGCGTTTGGACGCGGGAGGCCAGTCGCGACGGGCTGTGCGGCCGTGCCGTTCTTCGCAGTAGCCCCGTCCTTCGGCATGCCTCCGGCGTTCCCCGGCGATGAATTATCAGCCATGGCTAATTCTAGCGGGCACGGGAGGGCGCCAAGTGTGCAACGCAGTCACGTGCGCTCGCAGCGTTACCCTGTACAGCGGTACAGGTGCTTCGTTCGTTGCATGACTGGAACCGCCGATTACAGCTTTAACGATCCGTCGTGAATCGTCGGTTAGGTTGGGGAAAGCAGTCAGCTATGCGCGTGTTTGCGCGACATCCGAAGCCATACGGGCTCACAGGTTTGCGGCTTGCGCGGCAGAGGCGGAATCAGCGGGACGACAAATGCAATTAGAAACAGACAGGCTAGCAGTTTTGCAAAGGCTGCGGCTGCCAGCACAATACCTGAGAAACCGAATAGTCCGGACAGGATAGCGCCTGACAAGAAGAGCAAGGAGCAGTGCTGCATTGTTTTTCGCATGAGGTTCGTTCAGCGAATTCGCCGAGTATCGCGGTTGGTCACAAATGCGATGGCCACGAACGCCGTGACTAGTACGGTGGCGGCGGCGAACGTGAGACTTGCGATTAGCATCTCGAACTCCAGAGCGACTTCCGAACGCAACAACAAATTCGCGCTATATCCTGCAGACCAACCTTTCGTCCGATGGACGCGAGCCGCGCGTCCTAACTCGTCACCGTCCCAGCACAATCAAAAGAATCAACACGACGACCATTAACCCTAATCCGGTCATCGGGTTTTCACTCAACTGCTTGCTTTTCGGCCAGCGCGGCAGACTTCCCAGCAGCGCTACAATCAAAAGAAAAGCGAAAACTACGGTTAGCATCGCAATTGTCCTCAGTCCATGAAACCATTCACGGTAAGTAACAAAAATATCTTACTCAGCAGACATCACTTAGGGCCATACGGTGAATCCCCTAGTTTGGATTGCAGCTTTACTTAAGGTGAAGTCCGTAAGGGAAAGAATGAGGGATGCTAGTGCGCAGGCTCTAGCATGGTCCTGCGATTTGAGCAACGAAGTCTCGCGCTGGGTGATGCTTATCCGACGCGTGTTACTGCGCGGGATTATGCGTCAGCGTGGCGGGCAGTGCGCTCGCAGTGTTCGGCTCAGCCGCGTGGGCCGGCGGCGGGGGCAGGGTAGTGCGAATTAGTGATTCCACTTGTTGCCACACTTTGGGATCGCACTCGATTTCGATATGCGGTTGCATCACCAGGCGAACCCACCAGGGATATGCGGCTTCGCACGCAATTGGTTTTTTACCGTAAACGAAGCGGAAATTTCCGATGACGTGCGTGCGCGCGGGGTCGACGGCGCGAATTTCGCTGCGTCCGTGCAGCCGGCCGTCGGTCTGGTAGTAATTCGCGGCTTGCGCGACGTTCGGCGGAATCAGCGAGTCGTCTTCGCCGTGCTTCATGACGCTGTCAACCTGGATTGTCAGCAGGACCGCAATCCCGTCGCGATTCAGCGCGTTGGCAAGCGCGACGGTTTCCGAAGCTCCCCAGCTATGTCCATAGATAATGATCCGCGCGCTTTGCTTTTCGTCGGCGGAAAGCCGGCCATCATGATTGGCATCGAGCGCGTGCAAGACCGCCTGGTGCGCATCCTCGCCGCGATGGTTCTCAAAGGTGTTGACGTACGCACTGGAAGGGTAATCCTCGCGAATGCGCGCGGCGAGCTGCACGCCGCTATGCACGGCATCATCGTGGCGCACGTATCCGCCGACAAAACCAATCACAATGATTTTAGGCGCGGACGCCTCTGCCGTCGCGGATTCGCCGGAGCTCTCGCGCGTACCCTCTCGAGCTGCCACCCAGGTCTGCCTTGCGGCGACTACTTGGCCACCAGCGGAAGTGGCCGCGAGGAAAACCGAAAAAGCAAAAGTCGAAGCTCGCATGCTCCTCTGTGTGCGGGGAATTCGATTTTAGCACGGTGGAGCACACCGATAGTTTGGATTTGTTAGCACGAGCTAAAAAGCCCGGCGCTGTTGGGTTAAGCCTTCTGTTGTCGCTCTGCGACTTTCGCCATCGCGATGGTAAGTGCCGCTCCGCCCAGCGTCTTCACCAGCGTCGCGTGCTGCGCGTAAAACGCGCTGCAGGACTCGATGATGGACGGATTGGCCTTTTCCGCGTGCGCCGCCATCTGCTGGACCATCTCCGGCGTCACCTGCTGCGCTTGTTCCGGCGTCAGTTGTGTGGCGCCGCCCTGCAATACGCTGGCAAGTCCTGTTCCGGCGAGCAACTGCGTGAGCATCGCCGGATTCACCGATCCCATCAATTGGTTGAGCAAGCCGGCCTTCTGTGCGCCATTGGAATTGGCGAAGAGCGACGAAACCATATTCCCGAACGCGGGTGTCTGATCCGAATGAAAGGCCGCCGCCAGCCCTTCGGCGATCGTGGAAGTCGGTGCCGCTTCCGCCACTTGATCGAAATGCGCGTGCACGTCAGGAGCTGGCGCCGCGGCGGCTCCGCTGCCCGATGTGTACTGCTTCAAAAGCCCTCCTACTTTATCCATCCAACTCATGTTGTTCCTCCTCTTAGGCTTGGTTAGGAACAAGCCCGCCCTGCGTTTTCCGCCGTCTTCGCCGGCGTGGTGTGCACGCCAGGCGCCCCCGCTGTTTCTACTGTGGAATCACCAAATCCATCCCTGCTCGAACTTTGTCTGGATCAGAAAGCTTGTCTTTGTTAGCCTCGAAAATTTTCATGTACTTGTTGGCGTCGCCATAAAACTGTCTGCTGATCTTGGAGAGACTGTCTCCCGGCTGCACGGTGTAAGTTCGCGCAGTGGAGCTGGCCCCTCCCGCCGAAGCCGCGGCCGCGGCGGCTGCTGGCGCGTCAATATCGGCGGTGAGATCGGAAAAGCTCGGATCCACAAGCTTGATCTGGTCCCACACTTTGTTTTTCACGTCCTGTGAGGGCGCTTCCGCGCGAATGTAGAGTTTGTTGTCAGCCATGTTGAGGTTTTCGAGCCGGACATTCTGCGCCTGCATAAAATTCAAAACGGACTGATACTTCGCTTTCAATTGCTCGAATCGTGCGTCTGCCATGGTGGGCTCCTCTGCGGTGGCTGCAAATGGTCAAAGGCGCGTTGTGGCGCCTTTGGGCATGGTTGTCGTCAATTGTGGAGTTTGCTGCGGTTACGGTGGTAAATCATCAACAGCACGTGAATTTCGCTTCCAGCGACACGCGGACTGCGAGGACGAATTCGCTGGATGCCGCGCATCTTACACCCATGAAAAGCGGCGAGCAAATGTTTATGTGCCGGCGAGCACGGCGCGATTTCGCGGTGGGCAAACTTAGAAGAGACTCCTGCGAGCGGAGAACCTAACGCAGAGTATCGGGAGCAACGGGGCGGCCGAGCAGCAGCTATCGCGAGCCGGGCTAACGCGGGAAGAAATATTCGGCGGGCGTGTGCGAACCGTTGCGCACGTTCTGTTCCGCAACGTTGAGCCAGCGAATTTCAAATATCGGCACGCAAACCAGCTCGTCGCATGATGGGCACGTGAATTCCAGGGAGTTCGTCATTAAGTTGAATCGCTTGTTCTCGGGAGCGATGGTAGTGGCGAGGACGTGGGCCTCGCAGTCGGGATTGTCGCAAACCAGGCACGGTTCCAAATTCGGGGCTAGTATTGGTCTCAAAGGCGCCTCATTTAGCAAGCTCCACGGCGTTCAATATTCTTCTTGAGGTTGCCACAGTCGACCGCTCCGGCAATACAGGAATCACCTGAGTTAGAAAATATAATGTTACTGAAACGCGTCGTTGTTCTTCGCGTCGCAGCAGCCCCCGGGCCATGCAGCGGTCTCAACATGCACCCGAAGTTAGGCTACTTGCCCAATCCCTCTCTGGGGAAAAAGCCCGCGAAATACCCCGAACACCCGATGGAGCGATTTCACCCTTCCGATATCCTTCATGCAGCGAGGTAACCCATGCTGCGTACGATGCTCCTGATCATTGTGGTGCTAGCGCTCATAGGAAGTTTGCCGATGTGGCCGTACAGCGCGGGTTGGGGTTACTACCCGACCGGAGGGCTGGGAGCGATCCTGCTCATCGTCGTTGTATTGATGCTGCTTGATCGGCGTGCCGTTTAAGACGGCTCCATTTGGAGGCCGATGAATACCGTCGTCGGAGTTTTTCAATCACGTTCAGTTGCGGAGCGCGCCTGTGCCGATCTCGCGCCGTTGGGCATTCCGGAACGGCGTGTGAGCGTCCTGACGCCGCAGATGACCGAGCGCGAACTCGCCGCGATCCCTAAGATTGAGGCAGAACAACCCGGTGTGGGCAAGGCGCTAGGCGCGGCCGTCGGCGGAGCGGTGGGTCTCGCTGGCGGAATGGGCATTGCAGAGGTCGCGTTGTCGAGCCTCGTCGCTCCCGGAATTGGCCCGGTGCTGGGAATTGGGCTGCTCAGTGGGGCACTGCTCGCGGCAGTTGGAGCAGTCACCGGCGGAGCCATCGAAAATTACATGGCCCAGGGTTTGCCGGGCGATGAACTGCTCGTTTATGAAGACGCGCTGCGCCGGGGTCGCTCCGTCGTCGTGGTCACACCCGAAAACAACGAGCAGGAGAAAATTACACGCGGCGTCTTGGAAGCTGCTGGCGCGGAGACAATAGACCGTGCACGAGAAATGTGGTGGCTCGGTCTACGGGACGCTGAGCAAGAACGCTACCCGACTGACGGCGGCAAATTCGAAGACGACGAGCGCTACTTCCGCGCAGGCTTCGAAGCCGCTCTTCACTCGAAGAACCGCGGCAAATCCTACCAGGAATCGCACAAGGAGCTGGGAGACGCTCAGCCGCGCCTGCACGAAAGCGGCCCGTTTCGGCGCGGATACGAGCGTGGCCGCGAATATCTGGACGCGATCCGGAGACAAGCAAGCTGACCGCTTCGGCTGGTGACCGGAACGCCGCCCTGCGTACCTGATGTCTCCGTCAAAAATACCCACTTCTACTACAGGATTCGTTGTATTCCATCACCCTGGAAGCGCACGTACTGTTCAGACTGATCAAGATTGTCGTCTGTTCGGCGAGTTCGGCGCCGCATTTTGACCATTTTGGCAGGTTCAATACGTACCGTCGTTGGTGGGATTGGTTTTATACGGTTTGCACGGTTTGCCAGCCTTCTAGACTCGCCGGTGTATCTGTGGTATGCTGCCGTCGAATAAATTCAAAGGATTCAGAGCTATAGCCAGCTAAGAGGGTTACTGGGGAGAGCGAAACCTTTCGCTAGGTTATTGCATCTAAGTGGATTATGGCAAAAGAACAATTGAAGGGAAGCGGACGGCTGGTGCCCACACGGCTCACCGGCGTTGAGTACAAGGTTAAGTACGGCATCGAACTCACTGAGGAAGCTCGCGAACATGGCGGCGGTTGGGGAGCTGCACGTGGCGGACGCTGGACTCGCTGCTCCGTGCGTGCCGCGCACCATCACCCGATCCCCGATGGCAGCTACTTTCTCCATGCCGACGACGGTCGCGTGCACCAACTCAAGTCCGAAAATGGGCAGTGGCAGTACCTCGCAGTTATCTAACTCCACTGACTCCTGGTCATTGGTCAGCAACATTCGAAGTTTAGCACCCCGCGAGGGGTGTGCTTGGTTCCTCCGCGAACCACGATGACCGCGGTCCTGCTACTTGTTCCCCGTGAATTCGTTGGTCACCTTGCCGTCGGCATCGAGGAATTGAATCGCCGGATTGCCTCCGGCATTAACGCGCAGCACCAGCCGATCGCGACCTTGGTCGTCCTTTATGCGGAGTGACGCTGACTTATCCGGCGAGCGCCCTAGATAAATGCGGTTCGCGTCCCCCGTGTGCGTAACAAAGAACTTCTTCCACTCGGCCTCCTGCTGGTCCTTCGGCAATTTATCGATCCGCAAGCTCGCGTCGTACGCCTCCTGAATCGGATAGTCGCCGCGCTCACCGATCCTGATCGCGGAGAATTTGTCCTGGTCCTCCCGCCCCGAATCAATCGCAAAAATCTGATCCTGCTCGTACTGATCAAAGCTCAAATGCCCGTGATTCTGAATCGTGCCATCCTTCTGTTTCAAGCCGCCCCAGATCAGCCCTCCCATTTCTGACGCTTCATCGTTCATGAACAGCATTCCCGCGACATCGCGCCGGTCTGGACGCGGATATTCCTTGCCGCGCGTGAACGCACCTGGAAACTCCGCGCGATCGGAAATAATCAGTCGCGGCGCGCCGTCGGGCTCCACGAAATTAATCCGATGCACGGTGATCTGGTCAAAACTAGCGTTGCGCGGAGCCGCAAACCCGCAAACCACCGTGATCGCGAAAACCAGCGTAAGAACTCCCGAATAGATAGCCAGAAAGCGCCGGCTGGCAAACAATTTCATAACATCCTCCCGAACTCCCGAGTGAACTGCACGTCCGTTTTATACCCGAATTCAAGGCGAGAAAAAATCGGTAGTAGGTCAGTTTCCGGCAAGCACGTTGATCAGCATTGAAAGTCGGTCAGCGAAATTCAGCGTCTTGCTTTTGTCCCACTTTGATATGGCATGAAGTATTGGTCGTGGTGATCACGCCTACTCAACTTTCAATGCTGCCGGCCGCATTTTCCGGTCCCCGATGGTCAGGATTGTCCCTGCACTTCAAGTGAGATGATGTCCGGTCACCGCGTTACTAAAGACTTGAAGTATACGTATGATTGAGTGGGAGACAACGCTCGGAGGTCCTGAATGCTCTGGTTCTTTGAATCTTTCTTTCCCGTGGTGTGGAGCGCCTTTCTTCTCTATTGGGGGATCAGGGCCGTCAAGACCAAAAGCATCCAGCGCCTCGAGCCGGCCGCCTCACGCATCCTGCGGGCCCTCCTCTTGCTGTTCGCGATCGTCCTCCTCTCGACAACGCGCATCCCGCTGCCCTGGCTCTACCGCCAGCTCTGGCCGACTGGCATTTGGCCCTTTTGGATTGGAGCTGCTGTCACCGTCGCCGGCCTTCTCTTCGCCGTCTGGGCGCGACAGCACCTTGCCAGCAACTGGAGCAGCTCAATAACCATTAAGCAGGGCCACGAGTTGATTACCACCGGCCCCTATGCCCTGGTCCGTCACCCCATCTACACCGGCATTCTGACCGGGTTTCTTGGCACCGCGATTGCGCTCGCCCAGGTGCGTGGGTTCATCGGTTTCGTCCTAGTGTTCCTCGGATTCTGGACCAAGCTCCGCATGGAGGAGCAATGGATGCGCTCCCAATTTGGGGCGACGTATGCTAACTATGCCCATCGCACCGCCGCCCTAGTCCCGTACCTTTTCTGACCGCTATGTGTCACGAAGCGCAACACAGCTGATCTAAAAATCTTGGACTCAGGCCATTACTTGCGGTTTGCCGACCACCCGCCCGGAGGATGCCCGGTCAGAACGGTGCCTTCCTGTCCGTGGTTCTCTGCTGAATTTTAGCGTCTTTGTTTTCCTCTTGCTTACCGAGGGCAGCGAGTGCACATTATACTCGGTTACCGAGGGCATAAAACACGTGAGCAAACCTTCCGATCTCGTGCAGGGGACGCTGGACATGCTGCTGCTGAAAATTCTGGCGCTTGAGCCGATGAATGGCTTTGCTGTAAGTCAGCGACTGAAGCAGGTCTCAGGCGACATTCTGCAGATGAGCGACGGGTCGCTATACCCAGCTTTGCACAAGTTGGAACAGGAAGGCTGGATTACAGCCGAGTGGAAAACGTCGGAGTATGGACGGCGGGCGAAATATTATTCGCTGACGCAGCTCGGGCGGCGACAGCTCGAAAAAGAAGCAGATAACTGGGGCCGACTTTCGAGCGCGATTTCGCGGGTTATCAAGCTGAAAGAGGCGTGAGCATCGCGTGGCGCGAAACGGAGGTTGAAGATGCGACCGAAGCATTGGGTGTACACGATTCCGCTGCGGCTGCGATCGCTGTTTCGCAGGGCGCAGGCGGACCAGGAATTGGACGAAGAGCTGCGCGACCACCTCGAACGAAAAACCAAGGAATACGTAGCGCAAGGAATGGCGCAAGAAGAGGCGCAACGCCGCGCCCGGCTAGACCTGGAAGGTATCGAACAGACCAAAGAGAGATGCCGCGACGCACGCCGCGTCCGATGGCTGCAGGATCTCGCACAAGACCTGCGCTTCGGCTTGCGCATGCTGCGCAAATCGCCGGCCTTCACCGCCATTACCATCGCCACAATGGCGATCGGAATTGGTGCGAACGGCGCCATCTTCACCGTAATCGAGAACGTGCTGCTGAAGCCTCTTCCGTTTCCCGACTCCGCACAACTGGTTGACCTGGGTCACGACGTGCCCGGCATCGGTCTCCATGGCCGCTCCGCTCCATTCCTTTACTTTATCTACGGCGAGCAGTCGCGCTCGTTCCAATCCATGGGGCTGTGGAGGGAGAATTCCAATAACCTCACCGGCCTCGCCGAACCGGAACACGTGCGCAGCCTCGCGCTGACCTCCGAGGTCCTGCCCATGGTCGGTGTGCAGCCCTTGCTCGGTCGGCTCTTTTCCGCCGATGACGCCGCTCTCGGCGCCCCGCTCACCGCCATGCTGGCCTACGGCTTCTGGCGCGACAAGTTCGGCGCTGACGCCTCCATTATCGGCCGCAACATCATCATCGATGGCCAGCCGCGCCAGGTCATCGGCGTGCTGCCTCGGAATTTCTGGTTCATGGATTCCAAGGCTGCCGTGGTCTTGCCCTTGCAGTTCGACCGCAACAATATCTTCCTGGGGCAATTTCAATATTCAGGAATCGCGCGGCTCAAACCCGGCGTGTCGCTTGCGCAAGCAAGCGCTGATTGCGCGCGGCTGATTCCCGTCGCCGCTCGCAGCTTTCCTCCATTTCCGGGACTATCCCTCGCGAGCTTCGAGCGGGAGCGTATCACGCCCGCATTCACGTCGCTGAAGGCGAGCCTGCTGGGAGACGTCGGTGGCGTGCTCTGGGTGCTGATGGGCACCATCGGCATGGTCCTGCTGATTGCCTGCGCCAATGTTGCCAACTTGATGCTTGTACGCACGCAAGGCCGGCGGCAGGAACTCGCCATTCGCTCCGCACTCGGCGCCGGCTGGTGGCAAATCGCGCGCGAATTGCTGGTGGAAAGCCTGGTGCTCGGTGTCGCCGGTGGCGCGGTTGGCGCAGGCTTGGCGCTCGCCGCTCTGCGCCTGCTCCAGGTCCTGCATCCCGCCAATCTTCCGCGCCTCGAGCAGATTTTCATGGATGCGGGGTCCATTCTTTTCACCTTCGCCATTTCCGTTTTTGCGGGCTTGCTGTTCGGGTTGATTCCTGCCATTCGTTATGCCGGCGGCAGTGTGGCGGCGTTGCGTACCGCCGGCCGCGGGGCCAGCGAAAGCCGCCAGCGCCATCGCGCGCGCAACACGCTGGTTGTCGTGCAAGTCGCGCTTGCTTTGGTTCTGCTGATCAGTTCGGGCCTGATGATTCGGACCTTCCAGGCGTTGCGCCACGTAAATCCCGGCTTCGTGCGCCCGGAAGAACTGCAGACCTTCGACATTTCCATCCCGCGCAGCGTCGTCGCCGCCCCGGTTGCTGTCACTCGCATGGAGCAGAGTATCGCCGACAAAATTGCTGCCGTCCGCGGCGTATCCAGCGTGGGTTTAACCAACGACGTTCCTATGGACTCTGGCCATTGGTATGACCCTGTGCAGATCGAAGGCCGTGAAGCGGATAACCTCCCCGGTCGTGTCTACAGGTTCGTCTCGCCGGGCCTGCTCGCCACCATGGGGAATCCCTTAGTAGCCGGCCGTGACTTCACTTGGGAGGATTTATACGATCAGCATCGCGTCGCCATGCTTTCGGAGAATCTTGCACGCGAGCTATGGGGCACGCCGCAAGCGGCGTTGGGCAAGCACGTCCGACACGTGAGCATTTCCCCTTGGGTTGAGGTCATTGGTGTCGTCGGCAATGAGCGGGCGGATGGCGTGGATCAACCCGCCCCCGAAACTGTCTATTGGCCGCTGCTGATGGATCATTTCGGTCCCGACCCACTCCACGCCACTCCCGATGTTTCTTACGTGGTGCGCACGCCGCGCGCCGGCTCTAGCGCGCTCATGCAGGAAGTCAGCCAGGCCGTCTGGTCCGTAAGCAAGGAATTGCCGCTCGCCAATCCGCAAACCTTGCAGGATCTTTACAACAAATCGCTGGCGCGGACTTCTTTCGCTTTGGTCATGTTGGGAATTGCGGGCGCCATGGCCTTCGCATTGGGCGTCGCCGGATTGTACGGCGTGATTTCCTACTCCGTGGCGCAGCGCACACGCGAAATCGGCATCCGCGTTGCGATTGGCGCCCAGCATTCCACCGTGCGGCGCATGTTCATCGCGGAAGGCGCACGGCTCGCCGCCATTGGCATCCTTTGCGGCACGGCCACGGCTTTGGGACTGATGCGGCTGATGGGTTCGCTGCTGTTCGGCGTCAAGCCCATCGACCCGTTGACATATGCTGCGGTGGCTCTTGCTCTGGCCGCCGCCGCGGCGATGGCCAGCTACATCCCCGCACGCAGGGCGATGCGCGTCGATCCTATCGTCGCCCTGAGATATGAATAGAACAATCTCGCACCTGAGGGATTGTTGGATGTTCCTGGCGGTTGGGCCCGAATGACGGGCCACGGAAGTAATTCCACTTGCCTGATTAGTTGTGCGTTACCGGAGATGTCAAGCAACTCTTCATTTGTCCATTTCATAACCCACCGTAGAGTCTTCCTTCATATCTTCAAATAGCGGTACCGCAAAAGTTGCTTTGTGACTAGTTTGCGCTACCGGTCACTGTGCCGTACCAGGACTTCACTTGTCCGCTTAGCTCGCGTTGATCGTGACTTGGCCAGTGAATCGGTAGCGCTGTGGTCACAGGCTTGTTAATTCGGGCCAGTTCGTCGTTGAAGGTGATTGTGAAAGAATGCCGCGGACAAATTGATTCGGCGACGACACTGCTGGAAGCAGTCTGGCAGAGTTCAAGATGAACGCCATCTCAGACGAAACGTGAATAAAGGCGGCCAGCAGAGGGTTGAGAAATCCAAAAGCTGCGAGTCCAACGCCGATGCTGTCCACCACAAGCGTTCCGACGAAGTTTTGCAAGATTGTACGACGGCAGCGGCGCGCCGTCTGGAGGGTTTCGACGAGCTTCGACAGGTCACTCCCAATCAACACCACGTCAGCGCTCTCGCGTGCTACGTCGGTTCCGGATCCCATCGCCACGCCCACCGAAGCCTGCATCAATGCAGGCGCGTCGTTGACGCCATCCCCGACCATGGCAGCTTTGTGGCCCCTCTCAGTCAGCAGCCTCACATACTGCAATTTGCCTTCAGGCAGAAGGTCAGAGACGATTTCATCGACTCCCAGTTTGTTACCGACGTCTTCCGCGACAGTTTTTGCATCGCCCGTCAACAGTACCGTCCGAAGATCCATCGATTTGAGGGATCGAATCGCATTCTTTGCTTCGGGCCGGAGCGTGTCGGCAATTTCCAGAGTTCCCAAAAATCGCCCGCCGCCTGCCACAAAAATCTCCGAGCCTGGCATTGAGCCATCCTCTTGCTTGAACTGAATTCCGCGTTCGAGTAAGAAATGCTGGTTCCCGACAATGATTTCTTCGCCGTCGTTACGAGCGATGATCCCTTTGCCCGGTGTGTATTCAAATATCGCTGGATCTTCATAGGGAATGCCCAGTTGTGTGGCTTTCCTGAGAATCGCCTTCGCGATGGGATGCTCCGAACGCGATTCCGCAATCGCTGCAGTTCTCAACAACGTCGTAGCAGCAGTTCCCGACGCGGCGTGCACATCGAGAAGCTCGGGAGTTCCGTGGGTCAGAGTGCCGGTCTTGTCGAGAAGAACCGTGTCCACCTCCCCAAGTTTTTCGAGATAGAGGCCGCCTTTGATGATCGCGCCTTGCTGAGCTGCCCGGCCTATAGACCCGAGGATCGCCAGCGGTGTTCCGGCTGCGATGCCGCAAGCTCCCGCGACGATAACCACCGAAATGGTCGAACGAATGTTGTGGCTGATGAGGAAAGTCAGGATTGCAGCCGCCAACGCAAAATAAACCAGATAGCCCGCAAGTCGGTCCGCGATTCCTTGAATCGGCGCACGTGATTTTTCCGCACTCTCAACCGCCTCGATGATCTTGCCAAAACTTGTGTCACGGCCCAGGCGCTCGACTCGAACTTCGAGCGCGCCTGATTGATTGATCGTACCGGCGTAGACGACGGCGCCGGGCTGTTTTTCAACTGGCATGGATTCACCGGTGATCGGCGCTTGGTCCACGAAAGAATGTCCTCCGACAACCTTCCCATCCACCGGGATGCGTCCCCCGGGTCGAACGAGCACTTCGTCATTCGCTGAGACATCGCCTATCTCTACGTCCGTCCACGCTCCGCTTCGACGGACGGTCGCAACACTCGGCAACAAATCAACCAGATGTTGAATTGCCTTCCGGCCTCGGCCAACCGTAAGACCCTCCAGGATCTCGGCGACGAGAACGAACAGAGTGATGAGAAGAGCCGTAAAAATTTCGCGGATCGCTAGAGCAGCGACAATGGCAATAGCCATTGAGAGTTCCATCGTCATCCGGCGTTGTGTAATGTTCTCGTAGGCTTCATGGAATATGGGAAACCCTCCGACAACCGTACAAATCACTCCAATCGCGATGATGTACGGATTCGTTGACCTACCCAGAAACCATATGGCTCCCGCCGCAGCGGCGACGAACAGAACTCTGTTAACGTCGCGCCAACTCAGCGCGTGTCCATGGTCCTCGTCGTGACTCCCGTCATCGGAGGAGGTCTTGTTGCCATTAACGCCGAGAAGCTTCTCGCGATCGAGCTCATTCAGATGAGATTGATTCATGGCGGTATCACCTCTTGGAGTCCTGAAGGATTGCAGCGCTACTTCAAATAGGCACGAACTACATCGATCAATTCTTCGGCAGCTTCAGCCTGCGGGGAGTTCTTGGCGCTGTCGGGAGAAAGAACGTGGAATCGAATGTGTCCTTCCATGACCTCGGCCATTAGACCGTTCAGCGCTCCACGGCAAGCAGCCATGAGTTGCAAGATTCCGGCGCATTCCTGCTCGGAATCGAGGGCTCTCTCGATTGCGTCGACCTGTCCGCGAATCCGTCGAACGCGTGACAGGAGCTTTTCTTTATCTTTCGTAGTGTGGGCCATGAAGGAAGCATACTATAAGGGAGTATAGTATGAAAGGACGAAAGGGGGCCGATTCCTGGCTAACAGGACAATAAGGTCCACTTTCCAATTGGCGCGTTAACAGGACTTCGCAACAATCCGAAGAACGATTTCAAGCGTCAGCATGACGAAATGCGGGTTCGCACCAGGGTCAGCGCCCGGTGGGTGTCGTTTACTCTCGTCGTCGAGCCCGACAGTAACTGTGAGTGTGACGTGGTATTCGCCTGGCTCATCGAAACGGTACGCGTTGCTCAGCCTATACGAATGGGACGCTGGATTCGACGAGAGGTCATGATTGGGAACCTCAAACGTAGGCCCACTTGATGGTGAAAGACCACCGCGTGATGGACCGGCAAAGTGGAAACCCAAACCTGGTTTGATATTGGGCTTGCCAAACAACCCCCAAGGTTCCAGATACGTGCCTGGAGCCTTGCTTGAGAAAACTGCCTCCAGTTCAATTGGTTCGCCTACCTTGAAGCGATTGGAACCACTGGTTGAGCGTAACTCGACTCGCAAATCCGAGGGCTTATTTACAAGGGGACTTTTGCAGTCGATAGGCACGCGAAAATCGCCAGTGCGAGTAGGTGTTGGGCGAATCGGAATTGCATTGTGCCTCGTCAGATACCACGAAGTCTTCGCAGGTTGCCTAGGTCCCGATAAGCCGCATCGCCGGAACTGCTCGCCAAAAGATCAGATTCGTTGACATCCCTTCCGCGCCTAAGGTAGCTTGCTCCCGAAGCCGCTGGGGCCGGCCGCGCACCATCTTTCTTCAGATACTTACATTTAGTCGGGAGATCTGCGATGAAACCATTTCGCGCACAAAATTTCCGCGCATTCGTCCGAACGCTCGGCCCCTGCGTTGTTTCTCTCGCGGCACTGCTGGGATTATTTGCGCTTATGCCGCCAGCAGCCCTCGCGCAGAATTCTTCCGGCGGGCAGGATGGAAATAAATCGGCGGAGGCTGTGGTGGCGCCCAACGAAAATCTAGTCGTCGAAGGCATACCACCGATCCCTGCCGCGCTCGCGGAGAAGGTGGACCGTTACACGAATTTTCGTTCGGCGTTTCTTGCCAGTTGGCACCCCACGCGGCGCGAAATGCTGATCTCGACGCGATTCGCGGATACCTTTCAGATCCACGAAGTGAAAATGCCTGGCGGCGCGCGTACCCAGCTTACTTTTTATCCCGATGATGTTCGCAACGCGCAGTTTCCTCCGAAGGGCGGCGATTCTTTCGTCTTTAGCAAGGACATCGGCGGCGGCGAGTTCTACCAGCTTTATCGCTACGACGTGGCAACCGGCGAAGTGGCTTTGCTCACCGATGGAAAATCGCGCAATACCGGACCCATCTGGTCGAACGACGGAAAAAGAATGGCCTACGGCTCGACGCGGCGTGACGGCAACGACGTGGACCTATGGCTCACCGAGCCCGCGAATCCCGCCGATGCGAACAGCAATCGCATGCTCGCGCAGATGACTGGCGGCGGGTGGGAGGTGCTCGATTGGTCTCCCGACGACAAACAGCTGCTCGCGATGGAAGAAATTTCCGCGAACGAGACGTATTTGTGGCTGGTGGATTCATCCAGCGGCGAGAAAACGCTGCTAACAGCCAAGGGTGGCGCGGAAAAAATCGCCTACGGCGGCGCGAAATTCAGCAAGGACGGGAAGGGAATCTACGTCACCACGGACAAGGATTCGGAATTTCAGAGCCTCGCCTATGTGGATCTCAGCTCGAAGAAATACAGCTATCTCACCAGCGACATTCCCTGGGACGTCGAAGGGTTTGACATTACTCCGGATGGCTCGACCATCGCGTTCACCACGAACGAAGACGGCCTAAGCGTCCTGCACCTGCTCGACACGAAAACCGAAAAAGAAAAAAACGCCCCGAAACTTCCGATAGGCCTGGTTTTCAACGTGCGGTGGCACCAGAACGGCCGAGACTTGGCTTTCAATATTGCTTCCTCGCGCTCGAACTTCGATGTCTATTCCTTGGATGTGACCAGCGGCAAAGTGGAGCGCTGGACAACCAGCGAAACCGGCGGCTTGAATCCCGAAACTTTTTCGGAAGCTGAGTTGGTCCACTGGAAAACCTTCGACAGCAAGTCCATCAGCGGATTCCTCTACCGCCCGCCCGCGAAATTCACCGGCAAACGCCCGGTGATGGTGGAAATTCACGGCGGTCCGGAAGGGCAGTATCGTCCCGCTTTCCTAGGCCGCAACAATTACTACATCAATGAACTCGGCATCGCGATGATTTTTCCGAACGTGCGCGGATCCACGGGTTACGGGAAAACTTTTCTCACGCTCGACAACGGATTCCTACGCGAGGATTCGTACAAGGACATCAATTCGCTTTTGGATTGGATCGCGCAGCAGCCCGATCTCGATTCCAGCCGCATCATGATCACCGGCGGCAGCTACGGCGGGTTCATGACTTTGGCCGTCGCCACAAACTACAACGATCGCATTCGCTGTTCGCTGGATGTGGTGGGCCCGTCGAATTTGGTGACGTTCCTTGAGAACACTTCCGGGTATCGCAAAGACTTGCGCCGCGTGGAATACGGCGACGAGCGCGATCCCAAAATGCGCGCGTTCCTCGACCGCATCGCGCCTGCCAATAACGCGGACAAAATCACCAAGCCGCTTTTCGTCGTGGCGGGCAAAAACGATCCGCGCGTCCCCTGGACCGAATCACAGCAAATGGTCGCGGTCGTGCGCAGGAATGGTGCCCCAGTTTGGTTTCTGATGGCCAATGACGAAGGCCACGGCTTCGGCAAGAAGAAGAATATTGACTATCAGTTCTACTCGACCGTGCTATTCATCCAGAAATACCTGTTGAATTAACGGGCTCGACCGGCGCCGAAGATGACTGAGCCAAAACGAGTGTGGCCTCAGAAGCTTCTCGGCATTTCGCCCTTGTTCATAGTGGACGATGTCGTGAAAACGGCGGAATACTAACGCGACGTATTCGGTTTTAGCTTCGACCGTTACTGGGGTGAGCCGCCCTGCTTCGTTATCCTCGGGCGCGATTCTGTGGAAATTTTCCTAAGTAGTCCCGGGGTTCAGGGTCTGGCGCGTCCGAACCGGAAGGCGCACCCGGAAGTGGTATGGGACGCCTACGTTCGCGTTACTGATGTCGAAGCGTTGCGCGACGAACTCGCCGCCCGCGGAGCAAAGGTTATTCGCGGTCCCGAGTCAACTTTCTATCACACACGCGAGATCGAAGTGGAAGATTGCAATGGGTACGTCCTCTGCTTCAGTGAAAACGTTCCTCAATAGCCACTGCGGCAAATCACTGACATTCCTGGCGGGACTCATAAAATCCGGAACTTTCTGGCTCGTTGTACGGAATTATATGTGCAGGGCGGACGAGGACACCACCGTAAGCGTCCCAGTAGCGATGGGGAACTCGCAGCGACCCAGAATTTCACAGGAGAGAGTTTACCCACATGAAAAAGACAGCCATAGCATTGTTACTCGCTTGCGTGTTTGCGGCGCCGGCCGTGTTCGCGCAAGAGACCGACGCGGCGAGCACCGCACCAAACGGGGCGGGCCGCGCCGCGCACATGGTGCAGCATCGCGTAGCCTATCTGACCACGGTGTTGTCGCTCACCTCGGCGCAGCAGACTCAGGTGACCAACATTCTCACCAACGCGCAGACGAATCGCTCCACGGCGCACACCGGCATGAAAACCGCGCACACCAATTTGCAGAACGCGATTCGCTCGAATGACGCGGCAGCCATGGAGCAGGCGGCCAATTCGCTGGGCACTCTCGCGGCGCAAGAAGCTCTCGCGCATGCGAAGACGGAAGCAGCGATCTATCAGGTGTTGACGCCCGATCAGCAGAACAAAATGACGCAGCTCGAAGCCGAAGGTCATCACGGCGGACGCGGTTTCGGACCGCCTCCGGGCCACTGATCCCTTTGGAAGGCAATCGTGATTGCGTGATCCCTCGCCTGCTCACAACGGGCGAGGGATCTTCGTTCGCGCGCTTCAGAAAGCACCCACACTCCGCGGCCAAGTGTTTCCAGCTCAGCCGTGTAAAGAACGTAAAAAATCCGGCCATTGAGTTGACCGATTTCGTTTCTGGAGCATCTCAGGTATCCGAATCAGGGCGCGGCATTCGCCATCACGTTCGGTATTTTCACTTCAGATTCGCCGCAACGAACCACAGGGTGCGTGTTTAGATTTTGCATACGGCCATAGTTCATCCGAAGTCGCACTTATTTTGCCTGCGGTAAACTGAGAGTTCTGCAGGCAGCAACGACCTCATCTTGGGTGCGGTGTGTCCAATTCGCGCGGTCCGGGGAATCGAATGCGACTAAAACCAATTGCCATCTGTGCTTTGGTGCTGGCGGTAATTTCCGTGTCGTTGATTTCGCAGCGCAGTTTGGGGCAGTCGAGCGCGGCGCGCTCGTTAATCACCACGCCGATTGACGAAAGCAAGTTCACGGTGCTGAAAGGGAACACGCACCCGCTCGCTCGCGCGCAATACGACGAAGGCCCCGCGTTGGCCAGTCTGCCGATGGAGCGCATGTTGCTGGTCTTGAAGAGCAGTTCGGAGCAAGTCGCCGCGCTGCAAACTCTGCTGGCGCAGCAAACCGATAAATCTTCGCCGAATTATCACAAGTGGCTCACTCCGCAACAATTCGGCGAGCAATTCGGTGTCGCCGATGACGACGTGCAGAAAATAACCACCTGGCTGCAGTCCCGCGGCTTTCAATCCATCAAGGTTGCCAACGGCCGCAATACGATCGAATTTTCCGGCAATGCGGGCCAAGTGCAGGGCGCATTCCACACCTCGATTCACAACTACATGGTGAACGGTCAGCAGCACTTTGCGAACTCATCCGATCCCTCAATTCCGCAGGCGCTCACTCCCGCCGTCGCTGGTGTGCTTTCGCTCCACAATTTTGGCCGGAAGCGGCTGAGTCATTTCTCAGGGACGTTCCGCAAATCGCCTGACACCGGCAAGGCCGAGCCAATCAACCCGCAGTACACCTTTGTCGGCGGCTGTTTTGGCTCCGGGACCGATTGCTACGCGCTGGGTCCAACCGATTTCGCCACGATATACAACGTGACGCCGCTGTGGAACGCAGGCATCACCGGATCAGGCATGAAGATCGCGATCGTCAGCGACAGCAACATCAACATATCGGATGTGAACCAATTTCGCAGCCTCTTCGGCCTACCATCCAATCCTCCAGTTGTAACCGTCAACGGCGCGAATCCGGGCGTGCTGCCATGTGCGAACAATGGCGACGAGTGCGAGGCGATTATTGATGTGGAGTGGTCTGGCGCGGTGGCCGAGAACGCCACCATTGACTTGGTCGTTTCCGCTTCGACTAATGCTAGTTTTGGCGGCGATCTTTCCGCCGAGTACATCATCGACAATAAATCTGCGCCGATCCTGAGCTATAGCTATGGTGCGTGCGAGTTGGGTCTCGGAACGGCTGGCAATGTTTTTTATGGCGGCAGTCCGACCTCCAGGGATTCCGTTGGTGAATGGGCGCAAGCGGCAGCGGAAGGCATCACTGTCATCGTGGCCACCGGCGATACCGGGTCCGCAGGATGTGATACGGACGCGACGGGTGTGACGACAGAGCAGCCCGCACAATTCGGACTGGCAGTGAATGGCGTTGCCTCCACACCCTACAATGTCGCCGTTGGCGGCACCGACTTCAATCAACTGGCGAATCCTGCAACCTACTGGAATTCCACCAACGCGTCCGGCACAAACTCTTCGGCCAAGGGCTATATTCCCGAGACTACCTGGAACGATTCCTGCACCAACGCATTTCTGGGAGTTTATTTTCAGGGATTCAGCACCAACGCCGAAGCCAATTGCAACAATCTCACGAGCCCGACGTTCACTCAGTTAATCGCGCCAGCGGGTGGTGGCGGCGGCGCGAGCAACTGCACAACCTCCGATGGCCAGCACGCATCCAGTTGTTCGGGAGGGTACACCAAACCATCATGGCAAACAGGCAGCGGCGTCCCCGCGGACGGTAAACGCGATATCCCAGATGTATCCTTGTTCGCGGGTGACGGATTCGCGGGAAGTTTTTACGCGGTTTGCGAAGCTGACCTCGCGAGCGGCCAAGCCTGCAATCTAAATAATTTTGCAGGATTCGGCGGAACTTCGGTTTCGACGCAAGTCTTCGCCGGCATGGTGGCGCTTATCAACCAGAAATCTCAGGAGAGCCAAGGGAATCTCAACACTGTTTTGTATCCGCTGGCGGCTCAGCAGGTCGCGTCAAGCTGCAATACAAGCGCTCCCGCGATCAGTTGCGTCTTTTACGACGTGACCGTCGGCACGAACGCACAGCCCTGCGTGTTCGGCACTCCGAATTGCTCGAGGACGAATTCGGCCGACGCCAATGGAATCCTCACAGGATTTTCTGCAGGCACCGGTTTTGACAATGCAACCGGCCTCGGCGCCATCAATGCGGCCAATCTGATCGATAGTTTCAGTTCGCAGTTCAGCCTTACCTCCACCAGTCCCACGGTGACTGTGGCCGCCCCCGGCAATTCCGGCACGATGACGGCAACGGTCACGGCGCAAGGCAGCTTCAGTGGCACAGTCACGTTTGCCTGCGCGGGATTGCCCACCGGCGCGAGCTGCAGTTTCAATCCTGCGTCCGCAACTCTAAGTTCGACCGCCACCACTGCCACAACCACGCTGACCGTCTCGACCACGGCACCCAGCGCGCTAGCTCCCACGCAGCGACAGCAACCTGCCACGCCAGGCCCGCGCATCATCGCGATCGCGGCTGCACTGCTCTGCATGCTTGCCGTTGTCATTTTCGCGTTGAGGACGCAAGACCGCCGGCTGCGCTCCGGTTCAGCATTTGCGCTGCTGATTGTTGGGATGGCGGGCCTAATGTTGATGGCCAGCTGTGGCGGCACCAGTGGTGGAGGCGGAGGAGGTGGCGGCACATCGGGTGGCACGCCCACAGGTTCCACCACCGCGACCATCACCGGCACAAGCGGCACAGCTACGGGCTCGCTGAGTTTTACCCTCGACGTGCAGTAGGGCCGGCGGGCAATCTGGGATCAATTGACACCCTGAATTCATGCACAGGTGCGGACGAGTGGCCGGGGCTCGCTGCTTGGTCACATCAACGTGCGTGTGAGCCCAATATCTGCGACGCGCCAAAAGTCTAGGGCACGAATCCGGCGTGGGCCAGCAGTTTCTGAAAACGTGGCTCGGAGCGCAGCGCGTCCAGGCGCGGGTCCACTTTAAGCCAGCGGAGTTCGCCGTCCCCGTGCATGAGTCCTTCCTCCAGCGCATCCATGGCTTTGTCCTTCTCACCCAGCGCTAGGAGAGTTGCTGCGAGAAAACCAGGTCCAGTCCCGCCATTGTTCGATTCCTTCATCCGGTTTTCGATTTCTGCGAGCGCGGCTTCCGCGTTCTGACGCTGTCCGAAAGTGGCAAATGCGTGTCCCAGATAATCCAGATATGCCACCGGACGCGCGCCGGATAACTCGATGGTCCTACGAAATTCCGCGATGGCCTGCGGCCCGTCTCCCTTCGCCTCAATAGCCAGCCCCAGCACCGCGTGCGCCACCATGAAATTCGGAAATTGTCTCAAGACCGCGCGGCATCGCGCGGCCGCTCCGTCGTAGTCCCGCGCGAAGTACGCAACGTAACCTCCTGCCGTCGCGACGATCAGAGAAAGCGGATCCACTTCGCGAGCTTTCTGAATTTGCGCGGTGGCCTCCTCACGGCGGCCCAGGGACGCCAGATACAGCGCATACCATTGGTGCGCTTGCGAATTGTTTTCATCCAGCTGAATGGCGCGCTGAAATTCGCGTTCCGCTTCGGCCGACTTCATCTCCCACATAAAATAAACGTAGCCGAGCGAAGCGTGTCCGGCCGCGAGCGAATCGTCGAGCGCTATGGCCTTCAGCGCGGCAGCCTTGGCCTTGGGAATGCCTTCGCGCCCAGGGGGATACCCGTAGAAAACCAGCGTGTTATACGTGTCAGCCAGTCCCGCGTAAGCTGGTGCGTACCCGGGGTCCTTCATAACTGCGTCATTGAATTCGGCCACCGCCCGGGTCATGCCCTCCCCGGAACGTGAGTTCCAGTCGTAGCTTCCCCTCAAATAATCGCGGTAGGCCTCCGGATCAACCGGTCGCGAGTTTCTGCTCGCCAGTGCCTGGCGCGCTTGGGGAGTCAAATGCACTTGCACCTCTCCGGCAATCGCTTGCGCCACCTCGCCTTCTACCTTCACCATGTCGTCTATGGGGCGATCGAATTCGGCCGCCCAGATATGAGTTTGATCGTCGGCGCGAATCAGCTGGGCGGTAACGCGCAGACCTTCCTGCGTCTTGCGAATGCTGCCCTCGAGAACGTAATTCACTCCGAGCTCCCGAGCGACTTCACTAACGGGCTTTTGGGTGCCCTTGTACGTCATAGCGGAAGTGCGCGCGATCACCCCGATCTGATCGGGATCAAGCTCGCCGAGCTGCGTGATCATTTCCTCGGTGAAGCCGTCGCTGACGTAGTCTTCTGCCGCATTGCCGGTAAGGTTTTCAAACGGCAGCACCGCAATCATAACCCGCGACGGAGTATTCGCAGGGCGCACTCGCTCCTGGCGCCAGGCCCAGTATCCGCCAGCGGCGCACGCCAATATCAGGAGCGCGAGCGCTGCGAACCAGCCGCGCGACAGCCGCGCGTAGAAAGGAAGGGTGCGCGGCTCGGCATGATAATCCGGTTGCGGCCCCTGGTTCTTACCATCCGCGCCGCTCGTTACGGCGGCCGGTGTTACGGCGACCAGTGTCGGCGCTTCTGGAATCGTGCCGCGGACGACTATTTGCGGCGGTTCGCGGAGGCGCTCCGGATCGTGACCGTCGCCATTTTCCACCCGCGCAAGGAAGCGGTAGCCGCGTCGAGGGACTGTCTCAATGTAGCGCGGATGTTCGGCGTCGTCGTTGAGCGCTTCACGCAGTTTGCTGACCGCGGTGTTCAGGCCGGTCTCGAAATCAACGAAAGTGTCGTCCGCCCACAGATGCTTTTTCAATTCTTCGCGCGTGACCAGCGTGCCGGGTTGCGCGACGAGCGCGTCCAGTACTCGCAGTGGTTTTTCCTGCAGACGGATCTTCGAACCTTCCTTGCGGAGTTCCCCCGCACGGATATCCACTTCGTAGGGGCCAAATTTTAGTTTGGGAGCCGGAGAGCCCGATAGCATGGCCGTCCTCGTCGAAGAGCTATGCGGGGAAGCGAGGATGGTACCACATCGGGAACGCTGCCGGCCACTTTAGGTAAGGCGCGGCAACCCGTTTTGATTCATTGGGCTAGTTCTTAAGATGAAGTTAAGACTTAAACCACCTTCCGTGCATTGAATGTTTTCACTGTTTTGCGCAAAACTCCCCGCAACGTTACCCGAGGAGCCAGCAGCTCATGCGTGAGCCGATATTTTTGGGCGAAGCGGATTACGAGCGCTGGCTCGTCTCGGTTCTGGAAGCAGAACGCCAGCGCCTTAGAGAGCAAATGAAGGTCCGCGAAGGGCGATCTCCGGCGGAAGCTAAAGACTTCGCCGATATTCGTCCAGACAGAAACGGTTGTCCAAAACGAACGGCCGGCTTGAGGCGGTTGCGCGAATCGCCCGGCGGATTTTTGTAAAAGAACGCCGTTGGGTTACGGGAGAATGCTGCCGTGGCTGCCGTGTCCGGTCGCGGCGTGTACTCCCGCCGCAGGTGCTGACGTTGACCCTGTCGCACCTGGATCCGGCGAGGCGAAATTGGGCGATGCGTTAGTCCCGGCGGTCTTGCGTGCAAGAAGATCCTGGCCTCTCTGATGCAGGTCAGCCAGCATCGCCCAATCCTGCTTGAATTCGAGCATCGTCTCGCGGCTGTGCTTCGGGCTGTTCAGCTCCGTTTCCATGCGCGCCAATACGATCTGGTAAGCAATTTGCGCGTCTGAATCGGAGTCAAAAATATTGCTGGCGCTCAGTCCCACTCGTCCGGGCAATCGCGGATCATTCAAATTGATCCACAGCGCGCCATCGGCGTCGGCCGAAAGCGTGCCGGTGTCACCAAGTTTCTTGAACACGCGCTTCAAATAGCCGCGATCGGGAATCAGTTCATCGTGGATCGCCTGATCCACCACGACGCCGAACTGGTCGTTGTAATCCTTCCACTCGTCCTTGCTCCCCACAATTGTTTCATCCGCGCGCTTTTGTTCCGCTGCGAGTTCCTGAACGCTAACCGTGTAACCTTCGGGCCTGCCATCCAGCAGCAGCGAATTGTCGTACGTTCCCGCGGCGTCCACCGAAGGATGCGCTTCGAACTGATGTTGCGGATTGAAGTGTCCCGTGATTGCATAAGACGCGGTCACCGCCGGAATGCTTTGCCACGCGAATACGGCGAGCGGAATCACCAATTTCTTCGAGTGATAAAGCTGCTCGGTGCCGCTGCGGCACTCGCTGCTGCGTTTAATCGTCCCAGGCACCTGTGAAAAATGCAGCACGCGCAAATCGAGTTCGGGATGCTCCTGCGCGTAATGCGTGAAGGTGCGCGCGGCAGCCTTCGGGCTGGTCATGAAGAAATCGTTGAGGTAATCGGCTTTCACCGCGTGCGGATAATAGGTGTTGAGTACGCGGCGCGCGAAATCGGCGCAGTTGTTGGTCATGCCGTTGAAATGGTTCACGTTCGGTTGGGAATTGAACTCGGCGATGAGTGCGCGGTCCTGCTCCACGGAAGTTTTCACCACGAACATGTACATGCTGCGCTCGAGCGTAGCGCCAACCATCTCGCGCCATTCGGCGCTATTGCTGGTACGGCAGCGCTCGCCTTCGCACATGCCATTTAGATAATTTGTGCGGTAGCGTTCTTCCAGCACTGCCTTGATTGCTTTCGAGCTGACCAGCGGGCGGTTGGCCGGATCCTCGACGCCGTAAAGATAAATGCTCAGCGGCACGATGTTCCACTCGTACGGCTGATCTTCGCCAAGCGTGGTGTAATTGCTAAGCACCGAGCCCTGTTCGCCCGTCCGGCACAGGCGCATTTTTACCGGTGAATTGTCGGGGCAGATGCGCGACAGATAGATGGCGCTATGGCCTGATCCAGTGATGCGCGCGACGCTGGTATCGAGCGATTCGTTGAGCACCACTCCGGCATCGGCGGATGCGCGCGTCGTGAGGGCAAAGGCTGCGGCGATCGCCAGCACGGTGCAAAAGACCAAACGCGCCAACACGGCGCTATTAAGCGGTCGCGCGCGGAGCGCACCTCGGATTACAACGGAATCCTCCCCGCAAGATATGGGTGTGGCTGTCGCCAGATGCGGTTGTGTCCGTCCCAGCAAGTAGCTCCTCCGAGTCATGCTTTGTTAGTGCCTGTGACAATTAATGTCGGGCTGATGGCTTGTTGGGCGGACCCATGTAGATAAACACCGGCGAGCCCTAAAAGTTGCGTCGACACTTGCATCTAAAGCGTGCGATATCATCAGATAGGACGCGCGCGCCCCAGGCATCCGCGATTCCGTGAATCTCTAGCGGCAGCAACCGGAACGACTGGGGCTGAAGAACGAGGGCTGGAAACGTTGCTCCACAGAGGCAGCCAGATCAATCCACTACATACAACCAATCTCATTATACCGCGCTCAGACCCGCGCCGGAACGCAATTATCGCGCCTGCCGACCTATCGTCCACCGACTATGTGTCGCGATCTAGACGGAAGTTCGGCAGCGCTCCGAGCGCCAGGCACGCGCGCCGTTTCCAGACTGCGTGCTCTGCGAGGCGGCGCGCGGCCGTGTCCGTCGTCCCTCCTAATGGTCGTCTCGATGATCGTCCTGCTCGGACCTCTTGGGCTCGCGCACGACGCCGTGGATCGCCTGTGTGCCGAAATGCCCAGTGGCAGGGAGCGCCGCGCAATGGCGACGGCCCGCGAACAACATACCGCAACGCTTCTCGCCGACGGTAGGGTGCTGATCGCCGGCGGCATAATCTCCGCTGGCACAGGTGATTTGCACCCAACCGCAAGTGTGGAAGTTTACGACCCCTCTGCTGGATCATTTTCCATTACCGGATCATGGATCCGACTGGTGGCGTCATCGATGACGGCGATCAACTGGCAAGCTGGTCCGCGATCCTCAAGCCAGCGGAACGGAGAGCTGTCCTGCATCACCAGCTCCCCGAAACTAGCTCTTCTTTCCCGCCACACGTGGATCTTCTTCACCCGCTGCCAGCGCGGATGCCAGAAGGCCGCTTTGGTCATCCAGGTCCGCAGGGTCTCCCGGCTCACGGGGAAACCATCCTTGGCTAAGTGCTCGGCGGCCAGCGTGGGCCCAAAGTCGGCATAGCGCTGACCAACGCGAGTCAAATCCTTCTCCTCGAAACGGGCTGCCAGCTTGCGATTCGATGGCCGTCCTCGTAATCGGTGAACCAGAGCAGCGTCCCCGTGCTCGCGGATGCGGAGCAGCATCCGGCACACCTGGCGGTCGGTTACTTTCAGCCGCGCGGCTGCCGCAACCTGCGTCAGATGCCGCTGCTGTACCTCGTGCAACACTCTCAACCGGTCCCGTTCTCGTTGGCTCAAAGTGATTCGCTCCGTTTCCATGGGGCCCTCGGCCCTCCATAAAAGCGGAATCATCTCTACTTTGCACAAACCGGACATTCTCATTTTGCGGCGACATTCGTGTCTGTCTTCGTGTCTGTCTTCGTTGACTTGCCTCCGAGGTCAACCTAAGATGTGCGGCACATGCCCGGCATTGACTTTCTAATCGGCCAGACCATCTCCCACTATCGCATCATCGAAAAACTTGGTGGTGGCGGCATGGGCGTCGTCTACAAGGCCGAAGACACGGAGCTGGGCCGTTTCGTCGCGCTAAAGTTTCTTCCGGTTGACGTCGTCGACGACGCGCAATCCCTCGAACGCTTTCGCCGCGAGGCGCGCGCGGCCTCCGCGCTGAATCATCCGAACATCTGCACGATCCACGAAATTGGCCAGGACGGCGGACGTCCGTTCATCGCCATGGAATTTCTGGAAGGCGTCACGCTGAAGCACCGGATTTCGGGGCGTCCGCTCGATCTCGAGCTGCTGCTGGACCTGAGCATCGACATAGCCGACGCCTTGGACGCCGCGCACACGAAGGGAATCGTCCACCGCGACATCAAGCCTGCCAATATCTTTATCACCTCTCGCGGGCACGCGAAAATTTTGGATTTCGGCCTGGCCAAACAAATTCGCAGCGCAAGCGACAAGACCGTTGGCCTGGACGCTTCCGCATCGACGCACGACGGTCCCACGATCAGCGAAGCGGATCTCACGAGTCCCGGAACAGCCGTGGGCACAGTGGCGTATATGTCGCCGGAGCAGGTTCGCGGAAAGGCGCTCGATCCGCGCACGGACCTTTTCAGCTTTGGAATTGTGATTTACGAGGCGGCCACAGGCGCCCTGCCGTTTCGCGGCGAGACTTCGGGCGTAATCACCGAAGCAATTTTGAATCGCACTCCTGCGGCGCCGGTGCGGCTGAATCCTGATCTGCCGCCGAAACTGGACGAGATCGTGAGCAAGGCGCTCGAGAAAGATCCGAAGCTCAGGTATCAGCACGCTTCGGAGATGCGCGCGGATCTGCAGCGGCTGAAGCGCGACACGAGCGCGAGCGGGCGGAGCATTGCAATCGCGGACGAGAACAAAAATGGCGAGCCATTATCGGAAACAGCCGCGAGAGGTTCGGCGGCGCCTCCCGCGCGGCCAGGTTCGTCGGGATCATCGGCCGCGAAGCCGGGTTCGGGCAAGCGCCCGGCGAGTTCCGGCGCGGCCCAAATAGCAGATGGAGACGCGGTCGCGGAAGCCGCCGCGGCAAAATCATCAAGCCGTCTCGCGCTGAAAATTGGCGTGCCGGTTTTGCTCCTTGCGTTGGCCGCGGCAGCATACTTTTTCTTCCATCGTGAGCCGAAGCTAACCGAAAAAGACGTGATTGTCCTGGGCGATTTCACCAACACGACGGGAGACACAGTATTTGACGGCACGCTGCGGCAGGGCCTCGCAGTGCAGCTCGAACAATCGCCTTTCCTCACTCTGATGGGCGAAGAGCGCATCCAGCAAACGCTGAAATTGATGCAGCAACCGCCGAACGCGCGTCTGACGCCGGATATCTCCCGCGAAGTGTGTCAGCGCGCGTCGGGGATGGCGACGCTGAACGGCTCGATCGCGCAGATCGGCAACGAATACACACTGATATTGAAAGCTGTGAACTGCGCGACGGGCGACACTCTGGCGAGCACCCAAGCGACGGCGCCGGACAAAAACCACGTGCTGGACGCCTTGGGCAGAGCGGCTTCCGAAATTCGCGGCAAGCTCGGCGAATCGCTCAGCACGGTGAAAAAATTCGACACGCCGGTGGAGCAAGCTTCCACCAGCTCACTGGAAGCGCTGCAAGCTTTCAGTCTGGGGAAACAGCTGGTGGGAGCGAACGATAACGCCGGGGCGCTCGTTCAGTTTCAGCGCGCGATAAAGCTCGACCCGAATTTCGCAATGGCTTACGGCGGCCTCGGGATTTGCTACTTGAACCTCGCCGAGGCGAGTCTGGCGTCCCAATACACCCAGAAGGCTTACGATTTGCGGGATCGCGTGAGCGAACGCGAGAGGTTCTACATCGAGTCGCACTATCAGCAGAACACGGTGGGCGACCTCGAGAAATCCCGCGAGATTTATGAGGAATGGGGAAGGGCCTATCCGCGCGAGGAAGTGGTGCCCACGAATCTGGGAGTGATCTACGCCCTTCTCGGCGATTATCCAAAGGCCTTCGCCGAGGCGCAGGCCGCGTTTAAGCTGAATCCGAGCGGCTTGAACTTCTCGAATTTGATCGGCAGCTTCATATCGCTGAATCGGCTGGATGAAGCGCGGGCCCTGGCGGCCGAGGCGCAGGCCAATAAACTGGACTCGGGAGCCCTGCGATTCACTTTGTATCAGCTAGCTTTCTTGAAAAACGACCGGGCGGGCATGGCCGAGCAGGTCGCGTGGGGCCACGGGAAGGAAGGGCTGGACGATAGTTTTCTGGCGGCGGAGGCGGATACCGCCGCTTACGCCGGGCAGTTCCGAAAGGCCGAGGATCTAACACGCCAGGCGGCCAGCGTTGCCGAAAAGACCGATGAAAAAGAAACTGCCGCGGTATATCTAGGCCAAGCGGGCTTGCGTGCGGCTCTGTTCAGTAACTCCGATGAAGCGCGAAAACAAGCAGCCGCGGCGCTGGCCCTTTCGAATGGCCGCGACGTGCAATTTCTCGCGGCGGCGGCGTTTGCCTTCGCCGGCGATACGGCCAAGACGGAAAACCTGGGCACAGATTTCAGCAAGCGATTTCCCAAGGATTCGATCGTTAACTCGATTTACCTCCCGGTGATTCGCGGGCAAATCGCCGTGGACCGCCACGATTCGGCGAAAGCTTTGGCATTTTTGAACCCCGAATTGACCTACGATCTGGGCAGCACCGGACAAGGCGTCGTCACGCCCGCGCTATATCCGGTGTACGTGCGAGCCGAAGCTTACTTGCAGGCCAATCACGGAAAAGAAGCCGCGGCGGAATATCAAAAGATTATCGATTACCGCGGCGTGATCATAAACGGACCGATTGGCGCGCTGGCGCATCTGGGACTCGGACGGGCGGAGGCTCTGGAAGGCGATACCGCCAAGGCTCGCGTGGCCTATCAGGATTTCTTCGCCCTCTGGAAAGACGCCGACCCCGACGTCCCCACCCTAATCGCCGCAAAAGCTGAATACGCCAAGCTTAATTAGTTGAGTAGTCGCGAACTAACTCTTTGACCAGGTTATTGTGCGGGGAGCCAATCATTAATTCCGGCAGGCGCCCAAAAATCCGGATCGGCGGCGATCCAGTTCCGCGGCACAAGACTGAAATCGGGCCGGATTGTGGGGATGCTTGCCGCGGAATCTGCGACCGCCACATCAGTCAGCCGTTTAACTTCCGATTCAACGGCGGAATCGCGAAAGCTGGTTTGCTCCCTTTTTAGCAGGTTGTGGTGAGGCAAGATTACGTAGAATGTCTCGGCCGTCGTTTCCGAAACGGCTTGATAGACCAAACCTGCCGGACGAGCGAAGGCCGATTCGGAATCGCGGTTGCCAGTCATGCGATTGATTAGCCTTTGCCGCTCTTCGAATTCCGCAAGATAGCCGTCACGAACGTGGATGACGGTGATAGTCAAGAACCGGGCGTGCGGGATATCTACGCCAAAATCGCGGCTCAGGTCTTCGCGATACCTCGCTAGAGTATTCTGGGGAGGGCTGACAATATCTTTCTTTCTTTCGACGATGCGCGCCATCGCCGCATTCAGTTCCGCTTTTTGTGCGTAGATTGCAGCAACGCGATCTACATCCTCGCGCGAATCGAATGACGAGAAGAACCAAGTCCACTGCGTGTCTTGCTTGCGGGATACCGCGGCGAAATAGATGTTCGGGCACTTTACTTGCACGCAGGTGTGCACGGCTTCTCGTTCGATCGCATTGTAGGCGTCAAGATTCGCGACCTTAACCGATTCGCGATAAATATTCAGGAATTCGGGAGGCCGCATGGGCGGAATCCTCGAGGCAATTAGCGCGGCCGCAACCGCCAGCCACCAGAACGACGAAATCGCCAGCCATAGACGAGCAGTTTTACGCACTACGATCCCCAAGTCGCCGGACGCGTCTGCGATATAGTAGCGTGGCCGACGAAGTAGAAGTCCAGCTTTCTCCTCGCATCCTTGAGTAACGTTCCGGCCCACCAATACATCTTTCACCCGATTCTTGCCCGTCCGCAGAAATGCAAGATTGAAGTGGCCGCGCGATCAGAAAAAGCTGAACGTGGTTCACGAATTGCAATTTGCAGCACAGCGTTACGACAAGAACTTCAAATCCTCCGGAGGTGTCCCATGCAACATGAAGCTTTGCGAGATCTTTACATCGATGAACTCAGGGATATTTATAGCGCCGAAACCCAGCTCGTGAAGGCCCTGCCGAAAATGGCCAGGGCCGCCACGTCCGACGAATTGCGTTCCGGCTTCGAAGAGCACCTGGAACAGACCCGCGGGCACGTCTCGCGTCTCGAACAGATTTTCGAAGACCTCGACGAAAAGCCTTCCGGCAAGAAATGTGCCGGCATGGAAGGCCTGGTGAAAGAGGGCGGCGAAATGATCAAAAACGAATTCGAGGGGGAAGTGAAGGATGCGGGCCTGATCGGCGCCGCGCAGCGAGTGGAACACTACGAAATCGCCGCGTACGGCACCGTGCGCGCCTTCGCCGAACTTCTCGGTGATCGGAATGCCGTCGATCTCTTAAGCCAGACGCTCGAGGAAGAAAAAGAGGCCGATAAGAAGCTCACGCAACTTGCCAGCGAAATCAACGTGGAAGCAAGCCAAAACAAAAGAGCTTCCGAAGACGAACCAAGCGGCCGCCGGAAGACCAAGGCCGCGCACGCGTAAGATGCAAAGCCGCGGCCCGACGCCAAGAGGTTTCGTAGCGGCGGTCTTCAGACGCGTCGTTTGCGTCCCGGATGAATTTGCGGGACCGCCATCGCTGATAGAGCGCGATCAGTGACGCGCTGAAGCGCGCCGTTACGAAACCTGCAGATCACTCGTACTGCATCAAACGCTGCCGCACATCACGTCACAGAAGTTGCCGCAGCACCGCCGAACGGAACCTCGCGGCGGCTCGCCGAGCTTTCCGCTCCAGCCTCCAGCAAGCGCATAACGAGGACGCCGTAGTCCGCAGGCGCGGGATTCGGAGCGCCGCGCAGTATTGCGTCGCGCACTGCTTCGTAATAGCCGCGATAGTTTCCAGGCATGGTCGGCACCGTCGCGCTTGTCTCTGCCTCTGAATCATTGCCGCGCTGAATGAGCGTGCCGTCGCGCGGGTCAATTCCCCAATTTGCGCCGCCAGGGCGCTCGCCGTGCTTCAGCGCTTCTTCTTGCGTGTCCATTCCGTACTTCACGTAACTCGCGCCTCTGCCTTGGACGATGAAACGCGGCAGATCGCCGCGCACCAGCGAGCTTGCATGGAGAATCACGCGCGACCGGCCGTAACGCAGCAACACATGAAAATAATCCACGGTCTGCGCGCCCTCGCGCTGCATTTCCAGGTCCGCGCGAACTCCCTCGGGCGTCCCGAACAGCTGCAAAGCCTGGTCAATCAAGTGCGGCCCAAGGTCGTACCAAATGCCGCTCGCGGGGCCTGGCTGTTCGCGCCAGCGCTTTCTCACCAAAGGCCGGTAGCGGTCATAGTGCGATTCGAAATGCACCACCTCACCCAACCGGCCCTCCGCAATCAGCGCGCGCAGAGTGAGAAAGTCTCCGTCCCACCTGCGATTTTGAAATACGGCAAGCACGCGGCCAGATTTTTTCGCGAGCGCGGCCAGTTCGACTGCTTCCGCAGCGGTAGTGGTGAACGGCTTGTCCACCACCACATGTTTTCCCGCGGCAAGCGCCCGCTGCGCGAGATCGAAATGCGAATCGTTCGGTGTAGCCACCACAATCAAATCAATTTCAGGATTGTTGAAAGCATCGGCGGGAGTAGCCAGCACTGTCGTGCGCGGCCAGTCTTGTTTCACCACGTCAGGCTTGCTGGAGACAACGTGCGAGAGGCGCAGTCCGTCGACGCTAGAGATCAGCGGCGTATGAAACACCTTCGCCGCCATCCCATAGCCAATCACCGCAACATTCAAATGTTTTTTTTTGGGCAGCGTCATGAGTCAGAGGCGCGCAATCCGCCGAGGGTCTATTGAACCACGAATTTCACCGTGCGCACTTGTGTCAAATCGCCCGGGCCTTCGCTGGCCTGCACTTCCAGCAAATATTCGCCCGGATCGAGTTTATCCAAGGGAAGCTTGAACGCCACAGGAATCACCGGACTGCCTTTTTGAATGTAGGTTGCCAGGTCCATGCCCGTCGCTCCCACCAAGGCCTTCCCGGTTTTCGGATCCATGACGACATACGTACACTTCACTGTCGGCGGATTCGGTTCGGCCAAGCGCGGCACATAAACCTGCGCGTACAGAGCGGCTTTGTCGCTCTTCTTGAAATGATTGCTGCCGGAAGGCGTCAACTCCAGGTCGCGAACCACCATCGGAGCGCGATCCGCTAGCAGATCGGCGTCCAGAGCGCCGCCCAAGCCCGACACCGGCTGGAATTGATTGCTCAGCGCCACTCCGCTCAGGCTGAATTTCTTTCCGTCGTAAGAGTCAATCTCGAGCGGCGTCTGATAACTCGCAAATTTCTGGCTGCCGCCGCTGAGTACCACACTCAAGCGATACTGCCCCGGCGCGACCGAGAACTGATTCTCGTAATGCATCGGCGACTTCGTGAATTTCTCCCACTCATCCTTTTCCATGTCGAACGTAAGCTCATCGCTGAACCGCGACGCTACTGTGCCGTCCGCGCGATAAGCGATACCCAACACATTCAGATCGGCGTGATATTTGCCTTTCACTTTGTCGAACTGGATCGACGAAGTAGGAACATCCATCGCCAAGTGCACGCGCGCCTCGTTGGGCGAAGTGTAAAAGAATGGCGCTTCGAGCGAGCCGGCATTGACTGCCGCCGAACTAGCCGCACCGCCGGGGGCCGCGGCACCAGCAGCTATCGGCGCCGACGCGCGCGTTTCGAGTTCCTTTTCGATTGGTTTTCCCGCCAGAGGATCTTTGGGCTGCACGTTGCAGAATCCGCTGCGCGCGCGGACGTTGCTGCCGCCGCGTTCCACCTTCACTTTCAGCGTGTGGCAGCTTCCGGCCGGAGAATCTGCGGGTGAATAGCCGAGCAAATAATATTCGCTCTGCTCGCGCGCGATTTTTTCCAGGCCCGGCAGCAGGTCGTTCGTGTTCAGAATCGGAAACCCGCCGGTGCCGGCGGCCAAAGCATACATCACCTGCTGGTTGGTCGTGGAACTCGACGGGAATTGCGGAACGATCTGCCGCGATTGATTGTAATTCGTATTGTCATAATATCCGCCGCTCGGCGCGCCGGTGCGTCCACCTCCGGTGCCGCCGCCTTTCCCTCCACCGGTTCCGCCGCCCGTACCCCCGCCATGCCCACCACCGCCGCCCGTTCCACCAGCGCCGGTACCTCCCCCTGTGCCGCCTCCGCCACCACCACCGTGTCCGCCGCCACCACCCCCACCTCCGCCGCCGTGCTGAGGCGGCGCAAGCGCCAGCGAAGCACCGGGATGATACGCAGCGAGCTGAAAGCCAGCCTGCGAAGATTGTGTTTCTTGTGCGTCACCAACCGCGTGGTTCGAGCTGGCGCTCGACTGCCTGGTGCTCCAGCCCACCGCGCGATTTTGCTGCAGCGCCCAAGGATCCGGCGTCGCGTCGCCACGAATTTGCGACATCGGCGTCACCAAGCCGCGCACGTCCATCGGATAGACCGCCACATTTGCCTTGTTGCATGCGTCAATGGTGGCGGTCAATTCCGAATAGCGCTCCGGGCTCAGCTCGAAGCCCGCCGTAAACAAAATCAAACTCTTTCGTCCTGGAATTGTCGCGAGGTTTTTCGCTAGCTGCCGTAGCGAAAGCAGCAAAGTGTATGCACCGAAATCGCCTTCGGCGTTGCCCAGGCTCGGGAAAGAGGCGCTTTGCAGACCCGCCGTCGGCGGCCCGGCGGTGGCAGCGCTACCTGGAGTACTGGCCATGGATCCGCCGCCGTTGGCAGCACTGGTGTTCGTCGCAACATTCGCAGTCGAAATGCCACCAACCGCCTGCTTCAGGCGCGCGGCGTCAGTTGTGAAATTCTGCACAATTTGTAGTGAGCCGCCAAAATTCATGACGGACATCACCCGGTCCGCCCCGGCGTATGCGTCGATGAATTTTCCTGCGGCCGCGCGCGCCCTCGGCTGGTCGCTCAAATCCATCGTCGAATTATCGAAGAACAGCACGATGTAGTGGCGCTGCGCCTCGATCGGCCCCTTAGGGTCGGCGCCGAAGGAAAACGTATTGATGGGCTGTTCCTTGCTGTCCTCGTACAGGTGAAAATCCTTGGTGGTCAGATCCTGTATGTAATTGCCTTTCTTATCTGTCACGACGACGTCCACGCGCACTTCGCGCGTTTCGGCCTTGATGGAAGGCCCGGGAGGCGTTTGCGACTGCTGCTGTGCAGCTGCGGCTGACGATTCCTGCGGTGCAGGCGGGGCCGGTGCCGCAGGCGGTGCAGCCTGTTGCGGCGAAGGCGGCGCCTGAGCAGCCGGAGCCGGCGAAGACGATTGCTGAGCGCGCACAATCCCGGGCGATTGCAGCGCGTACCACCCAAAACCGAGAGCGATTAGAGCGAATAGCAAGATCGGAACGATCGTAGAGGCGCGGCGCATGTTCATGTGTCACCTTCCTGCCTGAAACGCACAAAGTGTTTTACAGTTCGCTGAAAAGGGCAAGGGCGGGGCGTTTAGCCCTGAAGTACGCCTTCTCTGGTTTTCCCGCAAACTCCCTACGCGCCCACTTTGGAGCGCGACGCCTCATGGAATCTCGACAACTCCATTGCGAGCGGACAATTGCGCGGCTTTCGAATCGCGCACCACTAACCGCACCATATACCCGCCGGGCTTCACGTCGAAATTTGTCTTGAGCGTCACGCCCGTCTGATCCAGTTTTTCCAGCGTGGTGTCCTTCAGACGCATCTCCAATGTTTTCTGCTCGCCGGAAATAAAATTTCCGTTGCGGTCGAAAAGACCCGCCACGATCGTCAAATCATCCCAGTTGCGTCCGTCGGATTTTTCGAAGTGCACTTTGGTCAGGTCCACGTGCGCCAGCACCGAGAGCTTCGCGTTCATTGCATCCACTTTGTAATACTGCAAATGAAGCTGCACTGGGAATCCTTCCTGCTCTTCCTGCGAAAACAGGGCGTCCTCGATGTCCTGCTTGGCGAGTTCCTCCGGCGTCTGCCCGCGCTTGGGCGCGAAAAATCCGCGACGCGCCTGCACCGTATATTTTTCCTTGGTCAGCAGCTTCACGTTCAACGAATGAAATTTCCCGTCGTTCTTCAAGCCTTCCGGGACGATCGCAAGCAGATAAGAAACTTCCGGTTCCGCGGCGGTCACGCGAAACCCCACGTCCAGATCGTTGTTGTTGCGAAAATAGAAGCCGCCCGTGCTGTACGCGAGATCAGACAGCACTTGGGATTGCACCTGCTGTTCGGTGATGCGATATTGCAACGACAACCCCGTCGTCGCCAAGTTGGCGCGCACCGGTGGAGCCTCTCGAATGTCGCCGATCGGATCGACGGTGTACAGCCCCCGCGCGTCCAGCGTGTTGATGAAGACATTCGAGTGGTTGGCTTTGTCAATCACCTGCGATACATCGTACTCATACGTCGAAGTCAGGAAGCCGGGAGAAACCAGCACGATGCTGCGTTGTCCGGGCAGCGCGGAAACGCGGCGGACCACTTCTTCCAGCCGCCGCACAGCGTACTGCGTGTTGATGTCGCCCGCCTGCAGAACCTCTTGCACAGTGGATGTCATCAACATCGCGGCCTGTTGAGCCTGTTGTTGGGGTGTCGCTGCGCCTACGGAGCACGCCAGGGCATCCTGGTTGGCAGCAGCAATCGCCTCCGGATCGTTCTTGTTTTGGATCAAATCGGCCTGGTAATACGTGATTTGCAGGCAGTCGTGTTGGGTGGCCGGATCAAATGCGCCGACAGGGTTCGGGATCATGCTCGTGATCGCCTCGCGGATTTTCGCGTGATCGTCGGTGAAATCTACCTGGAAACGTCCGGATATATTGAAAATTGCCAGCCGTTCGCTGGGTTTCACCGAGGTGTCAATGAATTTCAGCGCCGCAACCTTCGCGCGGCTCAGATCGCCCACATCCAGATGCGAATCGTCGAACAGCAGCGCGACGAAGCGCGTGGGCAACGCCAGTTTTCCTGCGTCCGTGCCGCCAGCCGTCTTGGCAGCCGCATCTCCCGAAGAATCCGATATCGCATACGAACTTGCGTCGGGCGGCAGCGGTATCGCCTCGCCGCGCGCCACTTGGCTCGCCGCCGACGCGGGCGTCTCCACCGAAAAATGCGTGATGAATTGCTCTTTGCCGTCCTGCTTCACCTGGAAATCTTCCTTATGCAGGTTCTCCACGGCGTGGCCGCTCGCGTCGTGCACTACCACACGAATCGGTACCAGGTTCACGTGCGATTGCAGAGGGACCTGCGAAGTGCGCGTGTTCATCTCCGGCTCCGACGCAGCAGAGGTGGCTGCGGGCGTGGAGCTGGACGGAGAAGTCGCGGCGGCAGACGAAGATTGTGCCGGGCTAGATGATGGAGAAGTCGCCTGCGGTGAGGTCGGAGTAGCGGACGATTGCCCCGTGGGAGACGAAGCCGCGGGAGATTGCGTTGTCGACGCTGGCGCTGCGGCAGGAGTCTGCGTACCGGAAGTTTGCGCCGAGCACGGCGTCACGCCGCACACTGAAATCGCACAGCCCAGCAGCACGATCACCACCCGTGCCGCGATTCCTACCGGCAAGCGCCTGGCCGCAAGAATATTCATCCGGCTCTCCACCGCGCCGCCTCAATGCGGAACCCGCGTGTTCCGATTACACGTCAGTCAACGTACACGAAGTCTACTCGTCGGCTGGAACTGCGTCAATTGATCCTGCGACAGGGTGGTGGGTCATCAGTTTCCGTACGGCGTTATGACATCAATCAGGAATTGAGGAGACAGTCGGTGACCTGACTCACGGTTCAGCTTATATCACGGTCCCAGCAGTCGAAATTGAAAACTACGCCCGGTCGGATGTCGAATCCGATCTCTCCAATACTGGATTGGATCGTGTGGCAGCCGGTTCGAGTCGCACTGAACCGCCATAGACGTGCCAGAAATCCCCGTCCCTATTTGTGAATTCGACTGCGACCTTCCTTCGGCCGCGCGGTTTCGAATCGACGTACACTACACGGCATTCGCGCTCTTCCTGAGTGAATGTATTGACGACCAGGATCTTTTGGCCAAGTTTTACGCGCGGTTTCATATCGAGCAACCCACCGTATAAGCTGACTGCCATTGTAGCTGTTACAGCTCGGAAGGGATGGTTCCGAGGACTCCGCCCGTAAACCTTGACGGGAATCGTAAACGGAAAGCGCTTGCAACGGCGGCGTTCAACCATACGGATCTCCTTGCGAAAAGTCAGGAATTGGTCAATGGACGTAATTCGAAGGTAGGGTGGAGCGACGGTCCAGAGCAATAGTACTTCGTTTATTAACTGCGCAAGTCGAACATTACACCCACACTCAAGTTCGAGCTCGTCAGTAGCGGCTTTCACTGGGTTGAGTGAATCCGGCGAAGTCCGGTCTGATCACTCAGCGGGGAACCGGAAACCCACCATCTGCGACAGGCCTTAGGGGAGACGTTTGATTGGAATATCCCGGCCGTCGGCGTGCAGCGTCATTACAGTGGCGTGCCCTTGGGCATCCACTTCGAAGGTGTACACATCATCGGCCATCTCCGAAAAGAACGCGCGCGGGCCTTCGGCCAGCAGTTGCTGCACCGGCTCGTCATTTTCCTGCACCGCGAGGTGATCACCGCTTCGCGTAATCTTCAAAACGACATTCGGCGGCAGGCCGTAGCTCCCGACATAGCCTTCGAGCACCTTGGGATCAACCACGATCACCTTGTGCTGTTTCAGCGGCGGACGCGGCGGCAGCTTATCGTAAGGAGTAAACCCCTCCCACTCGATGGGCGTGTAGGGATCCTTCAGCAGAGTCTCGACCAGCTCTTTGTAAATGCCTTCGCCGTTCGAGCTGTTGGTCATGATCAGAATTCCCACCTTCTTCTCGTTGAAGCAGACCGTATAGTTCCGCCACCCTTCAGCGTGTCCTTCCTTAAAGAACGCCTTGCCGTAGGGCGTCCAGTAAAGCCCCCAGGCGAGCCCGTAACTCAGTCGAATCGTCTTGTTTTCATCTGTCGTTTCGCTCACGAGGGTAGGGAACTCATGCTTCGAGTAAATCTGAATTTGCGGGCTAAGCATAAACTCGCGCGTCTTATGCGATAGTAATCCCTTTCCCGCGGGCGCCTTTTCCTGCAGCACAGCTTCCATAAAACGCGCAAAGTCCCCGGGAGTCGTCAGCATCGACCCGGCCCCGTCAGCGGTCTTGCGCTTTTCCGGCCCCAGCGACCTGCCGTATTCATCGTAACCGCTGGCATAATCCGAATCGAAACGGCTTTGCCACATCATGCTCGTACGCCTCATCCCCAGCGGCTGAAAGACGCGCTTCTGCATCAATTCTTCCAGCGGCGTTTTCGTGATCGTCTCCACCACTAGCTGCAACAGATCGATTCCTTCGCCGGAATACGCGAATCGCGTGCCCGGCTCAAAATTGATGTTCAGCTTCCGGTCGTCGTTAATCCATCGCCAATTGGGAAAACCGCTGGAGTGGTCCAGCAACATTCGTGCCGTGATTTGCTTGTGGCGCTGGTCGCCCGCCAGATCGACGTAATTGGGATATTCCTGCAAGGGCTTGGGCAAATATTCGTACACGGGCTTGTCGAGGTCGAGCGATCCTTCGTCAACCAACTGCATCACCATGTACGCAAAGGCGACCTTGCTCAGCGACGCCGCCGTCATCACCGAATCCGCCGTGAGCGGCAAGTTCTGGTCCTTGTCGCGCACGCCATAGGTTTTCAGGTACGCCACCTTCTCATCATTGAAAAGCGCGATCGCCGCGCCGGGAACCTCCGCCGCATGCATCACCCGCGTGACCGTGGCATCAATCTCGGCAGGCGTGATCGTGCTGCCATCCAGCCGCTTCACCGCCACGTTTTGCGCCGTCGCCGCCAGCACCAACAATGCAACGCTAATCGCGAAAAGCACACAAGCACGCGTCATCGGTCTCGCCTCCAGCCAAGAGAAAGTACGCAAGCGCGCGAAAGAATGTTCACCCCGAGGCCAAATCGGCGGCGGCTCCTTTATGGCACGTCATTTTGTTCTAGGCATCAATTTCTGTGGCGCGATAGAATCCGGCGCACCATTTTCCGTAATCGGGGAAGGAGCCTCATGAATCGCGAATCGCGTGGGGATGGGAAATCGCAAGCAGAAGGAAACTGCAAAGAAGTTGAACCCAGCGCACTAAAACCGTCTCCATGGACTCGTCGCAAATTTTTGGCTAATTCCACCGGTCTCGCGATTGCAGGTGCCATCGGTGGATTAGCGATCCAATTGCCCGCGTCGGCTGAGGAATTGGCGAAGGACCACGGCACAGACGCCGGCGCGAACTCTTCATCGGTCAATGTGACGTCAAACGCCACCTCGAAAGATTCCGTGCGCGCAGCTGCGTTCGCCAAACCACTCCGCATCATCATCGATACCGACCCCGGCATTGACGATGCCATGGCAATCTTTCTCGCCTTGCGTTCGCCCGAGCTGAAAGTCGAAGCCATCACGCCGGTTTGCGGCAACGTGCCGCTGGATCTCACTCTGCCCAATGCTTTGCGCCTCGTCGAAATCGCGGATCGCACGGACGTGCCCGTCGCCGCCGGCGCAAGCCATCCGCTCGTGCGTCGCCTAGTGACGTCCGGTCACGTTCACGGCGCAAACGGCCTCGGTGGCGTGGAATTCCCCGACCCCAAAATAAAGCCGGTGCGCGAAACCGCGCCAGAGATCATTCGCCGCATCGTGCGCGAAAATCCCGGCGAAATAATGATCGTCGCCGTCGGTCCGCTAACCAACGTCGCGCTCGCCCTGCGCGACGATCCCGAACTCGCGGGCATGATTCCGCAGATCGCCATCATGGGCGGCTCGCTTTCCGGCGGCAACATCACGCCGGCAGCGGAATTCAATTTGTACGTCGACCCCGAAGCGGCGCGCATCGTGTTCGATGCCCACATCCCGCTCACCATGGTCGGACTCGACGTCACGCGTAAATGCCTGCTTAGCGAGGCACAAATCCAGCAGCTCGAAGCCGCGAAAAATCCCGTCAGTCAGGCGGCGGGGAAAATCATGCGCGCCACATGGGAGCGCATGAAGCACGGCGGAGAAGTCACGGTGATTGCGTTGCACGACGCCCTGACAGTCGCGTCGCTCATCGAACCAGGCGTGATCACCCTGAAAGACTATTACGTCGAGGTCGAAACCACCGGCGAATGGACCGCGGGTCAAACGCTCGGCTATGACGGCCACGCGCCCGTCCGCAAATCCCCGCCAATGGACACCAGCATGCCAGGCCCCTCCGCGACCGAAGAGCCCTTCAAGCCCAACGCAAAAGTAGCAGTAGGCGTAAACCCCGACCAATTCTTCCACCTGCTAATCCCGCGCTTAACAGGAACTGCCACCTGACGCCTCGGTTTCTTGCTCCGTTTCCGAACCTCGCCGCGAGTCGACTCGATGCCTTTGTAGCGGCGCACTTCAGTGCGTCGTCCATGTAGCAGTACGAGTCGATGGCGATTGAAATATCGCCGCTACAAAACGCGACGCTTGCCTAAACCCTGGGCACTGGTGTTGAATAGTGCCAACTTTTCTATCCTGACGGAGAGAGAACCGGAGATGCGTCCACGAAAGCCAGGCAAGGCCGGCAAGTTGAAACTCAGCGTGAAGAAATTGCCGAAGGTCGACACGATGTCGGTGATTAAGGGACCCGGAAACCTTTCCACATTTCAACCGCCAGTAGAACCAGCGGCAGAAAAACGCAAACACCCCCTCGCCGATTAGAGAACGAACGGCACGAGCCGCTGCGTGCGTCTCATATAATTCTTGTAGGGTTCGCCCAACGCTGCGATCAGCGCGGCTTCCTCCACGTGGATGCGGTAGGCGTACCCAATTCCCACGCACGCGAGCAGCGCAAGAAGTCCCGCCCAATTTCCCAACGACAAGCCAAAGCCGATCATGGTGATCAATCCGCCGGCGTATGAGGGATGCCGTATGTAGCGGTAGGGCCCCACCTCGATCACGGTTTGTCCCGAATGCACATCCACTTGAAAAGTGAAGTAGCGTCCCAGCACGCGCATGGCGTAATAGCGAAACGCGATGCCGGCCCACATCAGCGCGATCCCCAGAAAGAAAATTTCGGTGCGCATCCAGGGGATGGCTGCCTGCTGCAGGCGAAAGCAGCACGCGAATTCCAGCCCGATCCCGACCCAAATCATGCCCACCAGAAAAATGAATGAGCCGCGATCGCGCGCTTTCTTCGGGTCGCGGGATTTGCGCGAACTCCCAGTAACGAATTCAAACAGCAGCCACGAAGCATACGACACAAGAAAGATCACGTGATACGCGTGAGGGCCTGCGAACGGCACGGGCAGCATGAGCGTCTCTCCTACCGCATGAATACGCTATAGCACAAGAATAATTTCAGGAGTGCGAAACGAGATGTGGACCGTGGGCAGCCGGCACTTTCAAGGTGCGCCGTAAAGTGATTCGCGCAGCTACGGTGCCTTCGCGATGACTCGAGGATCTTTGCAGGCCGTAGCTTTAGCTACGGCGCAAACGCAGCAAGATTGCAGCGGCTTAAGCCGCTGAAGTACCGATTTTGCAGTTGCCGCCTAGACTCTAAGGCTGCGACATACCGGAAAGGCTTATTCGTGCTTTTCTGAAATCGTGAAATCCACCACGGTGGGCTCGCCCGGCTTCACCGTCACCTTCTTCGTCCAGGTTACGGGCGCGCTGTATATCGGCCGCTTCACTTCCACTTGCGCGCCCACGTCCAGCACTTTCGCCTCGGACAGAATCTGCCAACCCTCATGCCACGCCACGATTTCGTATTCGCCCGGAGGAACGTCCGAAAGTTTGTAAGCCCCGTGCTCGTCGGTCACCGCGTAGTAGGGATGCTTCACCACCAGCGCATTCGCGTTCATCCACACGTGACCGGCATTGCATTTCAATTCCACCACGCCGTTGCGCTGCATCGCCACGGGAATGAACTGATTCTGGAAGGGGAAGGGAATGTTGTTGGTGGCCACGCCAAACATCTGCACCGTATGCAGCACGGGATCGCTGCTTTCGATTTTCAGCGGCGAGCCTTGCGGCACCAGCATGATGTGCGGCACGTAGCGGCAAGTTTTCTGGTTCAGTTGCTGGCGTGCCTCGGGCAAGTCCATCGCTTTGCCCTTGGTGATGCCGCGGAGATACACCACGGTATTCTCGACGCCGTTTCCGTCCGACCCAATCACCAATCGTTCCAGGTCGCGCGTCTTCTGCGACTCCGGATCGCAAACGTCTTGATTTTTTGTGATGGTCAGCTTGGGAACCTTCGGCACCGGCCCGGACCATTTCACCATCCCGGCAATCGCTCCGCCGTCCTCCACCTTGACGACCGTGTAATCGGATTGTGCGGCCGCGCATTCGGCACAGAAGGGAACCGCCAGCGCGGAAATCCACACCAGCGCCGCAAAACGATAGATTTTCTTCATCATCGCTACCTCGCTACCCCATAGCGCGGAAGCAGTCTGCCGTCTCCGGTCACTTCAGCGGCCCCTGTTTGGTGGCTTGGCGATGTTGGATCCCCATCGCCGCCGCAGCGCCGGATGCCCCACTCCCGAGACGTACCCCCGCATTCTTCCGGATTTCGCGAGCCGGACCTCGCACCCCGAGCCCCACAACCTGGCCCGCTAAGAGGACCTCGATAAAATTGCCAACCGAAGACGGGCCGCGCATCAGGTGGAGTACAAGTGCGTGTAGTTCTGCGCGCGCGAAAATGCCCCGAATTGCCTGAAATGTACGATACGCCTCCCACAAGCCCGCAGACGCCTCTTCTACCGCTGCTTTGCCCTATGAGTATATGAACCGTACGCGACAAAGAATGCTTGAAAGTTGGCGATTGAGAGCGGCAGCAGGCGCGTGTTTTCTGTAAGTTACAGCGATTTCTAATCGCCCGGGTTGGCGATTGAAAGAAGCGTGATTGGTGATTAGGCGATTGGTGAGCGATGACGCGCAAAGCGCGCTTGTAACATTGTAGTGTGCGGGTGGACTGTGCGCGGCGACACGTGAAACCGTCGCGGAGGGGTTCTTGTTGCGATCAGAAAGGCGCCCGACGGCGTTGGATGAGCGGGATGGCGCTCGCGAACGATGCGGCCGTGCCGCCGCTTGCCATGTCGTCTTCTCCGCTGGGCGCAATGAGAGCCCGACTCATGATAACATAGTAGTTAACATAAGGCAAGGGTAAAGCAGTGGTGGGGCTGACTACCAGAAACGACGGGCTGTAGATCGAGCGGGTGGCCCCAGTCCGTCCCTGGCTTCGCAGAACTGCCAGGGTACTGTGCTAACGTGCCTATCCGTGCGCCACGACAATAAGATTTGAGGATAGAACTCATGTTGCGCAGGCTAGGCCTCGCAATTTCGTATTTCGTTTCGATCGTTTACGCCTTATCGATTCTGTGGCCTTCTGTTTACTGTCTCCGGCATGGATGCAGAGGAGGGGGCGAGGGCGATGCTTTTATGCCCGCCTTCTTTCTTACTCCGCTGGGCGCAATCGCTACCGCTTTCTCATTGCACAACGCCATACTGCAAATCAGAAAAAGACAACCGTGGTCTTGGACTTTCTGGCCTCTCGCAATTATTTTCGCGATTGTCCTCCTGGGTGCAATCGCCTTCATCGTGTTGTTGATTTATGAGCTTGCATCTCATCATCGCTAAGGAGGACGAAACCTGGACTTGCCGGCAGGAAGTTCGGAGCACGCAACCTTTGCCGACAGCGCAAAGGGATGCGGCGACCCAAACTACAACACCAACCGCAAACCGCAAACCGCAAACCGCAAACCTGAAACCTGAA